>Ga0185299_10002955_pt1 | contig 24121 bp, 14 predicted proteins | sample PaiPotPPA55metaG_FD_128002 | JGI IMG/M metagenome (GOLD analysis project Ga0185299, IMG submission 128002) | Iron sulfur acid spring bacterial and archeal communities from Banff, Canada, to study Microbial Dark Matter (Phase II) - Paint Pots PPA... ... | reverse complement strand
CCGTCGATCCCTCGAGCCAAAGCAATGGTGGCGGCAGACGCCTGGTCAAGGCGCTTCTGGCGCAAGCGGAAAAGCACAAAGTCAGCTGCGTCTGCCTGTTCACTCGCATTCCAGAATTTTTCTCACGTCTGGGATTCACTAACGCTAATCATCAGGACCTTCCCGACAAGATACATAAAGACTGTTATCAGTGTCCCCGGCTCTATCGCTGCGACGAAATCGCGATGATCCGCGGCAATCCACCCACGTTCGCGATCTTGCCGCCACCCAAAAACTGGTTGAAGATTCAGGCATGACCTCGCTGCGCCGTTCTCCTGAGAAAATTCGTTTGCCCGCGGGGTTCTCTTTCTCTGCAGTCGCTGCCGGCATTAAAGTCAGTGGCCGGCCCGACCTCGCGCTGGTGGAAGCCGGCGGTGGCGCGACCGCTGCCGCGTTGTTCACGAAGAACCGGGTCGTCGCCGCTCCCGTGGAAGTTGGCCGCGCGGCGTTGCTCGCGACAGGAGGCCGCGTTCGAGCGGTCGTCGTGAACTCCGGCAATGCCAACTGCGCCACCGGACGCGCCGGCATTCAAGCCTGCGAACGGGTTTGTCGCGAAGCCGGAAAGCTGTTGGGCGTGCCAGCTGCCGAAATCTTTCCATCCTCGACCGGCATCATCGGAGTTCGATTGCCGGCAGAAAAAATCCACGCTAAGTTGCCGGAGCTCATCGTGCGGCGATCGGCAAACCAGCGTGGAGTCCTCGGCTTCGCCCACGCGATCATGACCACCGACACGCGGGCTAAGATCGCGTCAACGCGCTTCCGCGTGGCCGCAAAAGAAGTTACTGTGCTGGGTATTGCGAAGGGCGCGGGCATGATCCATCCGCAGCTTGCGACCATGCTGGTGTACTTGTTCACCGATGTGGATGCGAGTCCGCGCGAGTTGCAGATTCTTTTGCGCGAGGCGTGCGACGAGTCGCTAAATTGCATGTCCATTGACGGCGACACCTCCACCAACGACACTGTGCTGCTGCTGGCCAGCGGCGCGAGCGGCGCTCGGGTGGGCGCTCGGGTGGGTGCTCGGGCGAAAGACGTTGGCGTCCGAAAGAAGTTTTCCGCGGCTCTGACCGCAGTATGCCAGTCTCTCGCAGAACAGATTGTCAGTGACGGTGAGGGCGTGCAGCATGTGATCCGTTTGTTTGTCGAACAGGCGCGGGACAGGGAAGAGGGGTTACAGGTGGCGCGGACGATTGCTCATTCAATGCTGGTCAAGACGGCGTGGGCGGGAGCGGATCCGAATTGGGGACGCATTCTCGCGGCGGTGGGACGGTGCGGCGCGCCCATCGATCCGTCTCGTGTACAGATTTTTATTGGTCGTCAGAGGGTATGCCGCGATGGCGCCGCTTGCTCGTTCAACGAGCGGCAAGCTCACCGCAGTCTCGCGCAACCTGTCTGCGATATTCGTGTGCAGCTGGGGCGCGGACAGGAATCGGTGCGATTTCTCACCACCGATCTGACTGCGGAGTATGTGCGGATCAACGCCGATTATTCCACTTAGAACAGGTCTCAGGTGTCAGGTGTCAGGTTTTAGGAAACCCGAAGGCAAATTCATCATGGTTCCTGAGACCTGACACCTAACACCTGACACCTGCCGCTAGAAGCTGAACATCGCCTGCAATTCGATCTTTCGATTTGCCGCGGCGCTTGAGAACGAGCCACCGGCCAGGGCAATCGACTGTCCGAACGAGGGCGAGGTCAGCGTGCCGACCGGAGTTGCGGCATTTACTTTATTCAGCACGTTCCGCGCGTTGACGCTGAACGTCAGACTGTAGCGCTTAGTGGTTGCCGGTCCCCCGCCGCCGAACCCTCCGCCGCCACCGGGGCCTCGTCCAAAGCCGCCTCCTCCACCGCCGCCTCCCCCGCCGCCTCCGCGTGAACCGCCGCCTCCTCCGCCCGACTGCGCTCCGGTTTTTCCGCCAACTTCGGGTCCGAAGCCGAACGATTTCGCCAAGCGCAGATTAAGCGTGAAGTGGTTGGGGCCGGTTAGATAGTTGATGGGAATCGGGGCCGGAATGTATGACTGGGTCGGAATCAAATAGTGGCAAGCTAAGGTCGGCGAAAGGCAAGCGCCGGAAACATTGGAGGCGAATCCCGGGCGGTCATTAAACAGGGAATCATTGCTTAGGTCCTGGCCCACGGTAACGTTGTAGGGCGAGCCGGAATTGAAAATCATGAATGGACTCAGGCGAAACCCGCGCGGCAGTCCGATCGTACCTCCCATAAATACCCGATGCCGCATATCGAAGGAAGCTCGGCCGTAGTCTGCGCCCACGTCGTACTGATTCGATGGAAAACTCGAAGCGCCGGAAGCATCGCTGTTCGCGTAATTCAGAGAATAGTAGCCGAACAGAGACAGCTTTGCTCCGGCGCGGATGTTGAAGTTAGTGATCAACTGGTTCTGCCGGAATTCTCCATCCGAGACGTATTGGTAAATGGGGCCCGCCGCGGGGTCGGGAAGCGGCCCCGACGAGTACGGGGTTCCCGGCGGTGGGGCGTTGACGTTCAGCGACAGGAACTGATGCACTCCGCGCGCATTTAGATACGAAACCGTAACATTCGCGATCTTCGTGACCTGACGCTCCAGGCTGAAAGCTGTCTGCATGATGTATGGAGCGTGCAGCTGAGAATTGATCTGGTAGATTGCCTGTGTCGTTGCCGGCAACGTATTCACCGGCGGCGGAGTCGGATAAGGCGGAGTGGGCACGACGTACTGTTGCTCTGTGACGCCGTTCAAACGGTCTGCATTCAGAATTAGATCCTGGGCAAAGCGGTCGTAGAACAGACCAAAACCGCCGCGCAGTACGGTTTTTGGCGCGCTCTTGCCGCCTCCGCCTATGCCCCACGCGAAGCCGAGTCGTGGCGCCCAGTCCGCATGATCGTGGATTGCGTTCTGCGTTTCAAAACGCAGCCCGCCGCTCAGAGTGAAATTGGGACGCACCTTCCAGTCATCCTGTACGTACAGCCCCACATCCACCATCGTGACCGGCACGTTGGCAGGCACGCCGCTCGGGGTTGCATTAACGGAATACTGGCTCGGCATGCCATTGGTGAAATACGGGAAACTCGTAAATGTATAGGTGCCATTGAATCCTGCGCTGGATACATTGAGCTCGTGATTTGCGCGCAGGCGCCCTCCGAATTTCACGAAGTGCTTGCCCTGCGATATGGAAGTGTAATTCTGCAGTTCGTAATGATCCTGGTGGTCGGTCTGCGTTCCGGAACTGCTGCCGCCGCGAGTGAAATCCCCAAGCACGTTGATGCCTGTGGCCGTGCTTAACGGAGTCTGTCCGCTGTTGTCGCGCAGGTACTGGAAGCGGGTTTCGTTTATCGCCTTCGCTCCCAGGATTTGGGTGTCGGTGATCTGGACGGTATGTTCGGTGGAGGCGGTGTCGTAGCCGGCCTCGGGCAGCACTGTCCCACCGATACCGGCGTTCTGCTGCGTGTCACGGTAAAACTGATAGCGGGCAGTGAGCGTGTTGTTGGGACTGACCTGGTAGTCGATGCGCGGACTGATGTTGGTGCGGGTCCGCGGGTTGGGAACGCTCTCGCTCAGGTCCAACACGGGCGCGTTTACGACCGCGATTTCATCGATGTTGCGGCGCTGTACGTTAAAGAAGAATGACGCCTTCTTGTTGATAGGGCCGCCGATGTTTCCCATATAGATTACGGAGTCATACGGCTGCTGTGCGGCGGTGCCGAGAAAAGGATTGCGGCTGTTCATTGCCGAACTGTTGCCCTCAACGGAAAACTGTCCGTGGTATTTGTCAGTGCCCGGCTTCGTGAAGACTTCGATTCGTCCATAGCCGAGCTTGTCGTATTCGGCCGAAAATGGATTCTGATTGATGCGAATTTCGCGAATCGATGACTTCGGCGGAAGCTGTCCGCCGGTAAATCCATCGATGTAAAGCTGGCCGCCGTTGGGACCGGCCGAAGGTCCAGCGAGCGCTTCAAGGTCCGATTGCAATTCGTCAGGATCGTCGGGAAGCGCTTCCAGGTCTTTGCCACTAAGCACGATCGCACTCGCGTTATTCGCGGGGTTGACGTCGAGTTGCGGTCCTTCTTCCTGCACGTTGACCTTTTCCTTCTCCACGTTGATGTCGAGCATAACGTTGAATTGCGCGACCTGGCCCGCCGCTACGTCCACGTCGTTCTGCACAAAAACGGCGAATCCCGGGGCATTCGCCGTGACTGTGTATTTGCCCGGCGCCAGATTTCCGATTTCGTAATTGCCGCTGCGGTTGGTGGTTGCCGAGTGCGGTTGGCCGCCGGATACCAGCACTGCCACCGTGGCGCTCGGAACCACCGCGCCGGAGGGATCCAATACCTGGCCGCGCAGGGTTCCCGTCGTTGTTGATGACGGCGATGATGACTGCGTCGGCGACTGCGCCGATGCAGGCGCAGCCAGCCCGATCAGCATCGCCGAAATCAGAATTGCCAAAATCAGATTCGCCAGAATGAAGACTGATAAATACTTCAACACGCACCTTATTCTTTCCAGGCAGAGCAACTTCATTGAGAACAATGGATTTGAGATTGGTTTGCTATTGGGTGGCTTCACCTTCTCCACCGGACGCGTTCAGCGACCACGGTGAAAGCAGCGTGGATGCGCTTTGATTTGGCGACGCCGTCAGAATGGCGTCCACTCCCGCCAGCAGCGTGATCGCTGTTACGGCGCCGGCGCCCGAATCCGTACCCTCGGTCGAGACGATCATCACGGCATCGCCCTTCTGCAAGTCCGCCAGCGTGCTGTTGGGTAAGCGGCTCAGCATGCGTTGCAAATCCGGAGGACCGTTCCCACCCTGCCCGCCGCCCGCCCCGCTCGCCGCTTGCGATTCTGCCGACTTCGATGTGCGCGTCCTGCCCGCTCCCGGCGCACCACCCTGATCTTTCATGCTTTGGCCGTAACTTTGCCGGTTACTTTGCCCGTTAGCACCCGGCTGATCTCCGTTCCCGCCGCCCGCAGTCCCTTTCAATCGCATCGCGATGCGTTGCGCCATCTCCGCCGGCAGTTTCTTCATTTGCGAGTCGGGCGACACCTTCACCACCACCGCGCTCTTGCTGATCGCATCCTGCACCGTCATCGTATTGCTCGCCGGGTCGATCGCCTTAATGGTTCCTGCAATATTCCGAAATGCGCCGGAGACAACTTCCTCCGCAGTCACTTCGCTGCCATCCGCGTTGCGGGCCCCGCGCGCGCGCAATTGATCTCCCACCTTGATGTGATCGACGGGCGCCGGTTTCGCATCGTCGAACTTCACCGAACCGGAAGCGTAGCGGCGCAGGATCGTGTCCTTCGTAATGTGGACGACGATACTCCGGTTCGCGCCTATTGCGCTGGATGAGATTGTGATGGTGCCCGTCGCCGTGTCCACGTTAGTGACGAGTCCACCCACTCCTCGCTTCTGCCAATCGTCGCGGTCGTGCTGCTGCTTCGCCGCCACATCGGCCTGCTTCATCACAATCACCGCGAGCGCAACAATCGTGTGCCTGTCGCCATCCGTCGATGCCTGACCGCGAACCAACACGCGATCCCCAACCTGCAAATCTTGCGGCTCGAGAGCGGTCGCGTTTTTCAAATCCTTTTCTCCCGGCGGCACGCGCAGAATCTTCGTCGAGCCCGTCAGCTTCGCAACGATGTCGCCCTCGCCACCGGATTCTGCTGCGACCGTGATCGAATCCGCCTGAATGCTCTTGATCGTTCCAACGGCCTTGGCGACTTGAGGGTCTCCCGAACTGCTGGCGGGCTTGCTCTGCGCCCAAACGTAGCCCGGCACCGCTAGCGTCAGAGTGACCAACGCCGCGAGCAGGCACGCCGCAGAAAGCGACAATCGCGGCCTCTGCCAAAGACATCGCATGGTCTAACTTTAGCATCGCCAAACGCACAGGATTTGGCCTTTACGAAGTTTTACCTGCGTTGACGGTGCTTTTACAGGGACTCTGGCAACGGCAACTGCGTCGCCGCGCATCCAGTCAGTAGCAAGCAACTTTGTTGTTATTTGTCTCAAGGGCGGATCGATTCGTTTCCGCGAGGACCGTGACACAATAACTGGGACGTTAGCCAGGTCACCAATAAACGATGCTTGCATGGATGCCCATGTCCACTGATACATTCAGTCCCGAAAAGCAGTCCCAGCCGGTCGCGGCAAGTCTCCTATACCGGTTGACGGTAGCCTTCCCCAGTTGGGCGGGTGCGATCCTGGCTGTCTACTCTGTTTTATTGTGCAGATTCAGCGCTTTTAAGATTCGTCTGAGATAAACGGTAAACGGAGGATGCACGGTGAATGAGCCCCGGTTGAATAATCTCCGGCCAAATAAAGATAAAGATAAGGACAAAGGCATGATGGCGAAGAGTTCATTAAAGCGCGCGTCATTAAAGCGCCCATCCTTGTGGACGCCGGTTGCCTATGCGCTGATCGCCGTGCTGGTCGCTCTTCCTGGAATCGGCCCGTCGATGTGGGCTCAGGATGCCGCTGCCACCATCGCCGTCGACGTCAAAGTTGTCACGCTGCCCGTCACCGTTCGCGATAAACATAGCAAGATCATCCGCGACCTCACCAAAGACGATTTCACGCTTCAGGAAGACGGGCGCCCGCAGACCATCCGATATTTTTCTCAGGAATCGAATCTCCCGCTCACGCTGGGCTTGCTCGTCGACACCAGTCGCAGTCAAACCAACGTCCTCGACGCGGAGCGAAACGCGAGCCGCAGTTTTCTCGATCAAATGCTCGTGCAGGCCAAGGACAAAGCCTTCCTCATTCACTTTGATCGTGAAGTGGAACTGTTGCAGGATCTGACTTCATCCCGTGAAAAGTTGCAAGCGGCACTCGAATTGCTGAAGACGCCATCGGACCGCGAGCGGTCGAACGATCCCAATGACTCCGGCGATTCCCGTTCCGGTTCGGGATCGGGCTCCCATCATGGCGGCGGCACCCAGCTTTATGACGCGGTGTTTCTGGCGTCGAACGAATTAATGAAAAAACAGCAGGGCCGGAAGGCTCTAATTATTCTCTCGGACGGCGTTGACCGCGGCAGCAAGACTTACCTGGAGAGCGCCATCGAGTCTGCTCAACGTGCCGACACCGTTGTGTACTCGATCTATTTCGCGGATTCTCACCACGAAGACCGTAACGAGGGCCAGAGGCGAGGCGGCGGAATGGGCCGGGGCGGCGGCGGTTGGCCGGGAGGAGGTGGCGGCTGGCCTGGTGGCGGAGGCGGATATCCGGGCGGTGGTGGCCGCAGAGGTCCCGGCGGAGGACAACGTCATCCCGAAGAACCGCGCACTGATGGCAAAAAAATTCTTGAGCGGATTTCCAAAGAAACTGGTGGGCGTTTCTTTGAAGTTTCTAAAAAGGAATCCGTCGGCGAGATCTATACCAGCATTGTCGAGGAACTGCGAACGCAGTACAGCATGGGCTATACACCTGATAAAGACAGCGCGGCCTCTGGTTACCATCACGTCACATTGGCAGTGAAGCGCAAAGACCTTACCGTGCAGACGAGAGAGGGATACTACGCGGATCGCTAGGGCGACGATCGCGAGAATAAAAAGCCTTAACCACAGAGGACACAGAGAGCACAGGGAAACACAGGGGAAGACCGGGAAGCCGGGTCACTTCGCTGCGAGTTCTTCGCGCAGCGCTTGCCCGAGCGCAGCCTGCCGATCCGCACTCAACTTCGCTCCGCCAGAGGTCAGATACAGGACATCAATCGCCATCTGCCCCTCGGTCTCGATCAGCGCAATTTCGATGTTGCACTCGTGCTTCGAGACCAGCGAGCACATGCGGTAAAGAAGTCCCGGACGATCCTGGGTCAGAATCTGCACCAGCGTGCTGTGCGCCGAGCAGTTGTCGTCGAATTCAATCTGCGTCGAGATCTTGACCTTCGTGCCGTCAGTCTTCTCCGATTTCAGGCGGTCGCGCAGCATGCTCGCCACGTCGGCTTCTCCCTTGACCACGGCAGCGATGCTTTTTTTCAAACGCTCCCATTCCTGCAGATTCATCTCCAGGGTTCGGAAGCGATCGGTGAAATAAAAAGTGTCCACCACCATGCCGGCGGCATTGGAAAACGCGTTCGCTTTCACAATGTTCATTCCCCACGCCGCCAACGCGCCCGAAACCGAAGCGAACAGGAAGGGCCGGTCGGTGGAAATCAACGTCAGCTCATACCAGTGCCGGACTTGCTTCAAATTTAATTGGACGCCATCCTGCCCCAGCCGGGAGGCCATTTCAGCATGTGCCAGAACGTCGGTTGCGCCATGGATCCGCAGATATCGTTGCGGCAATCCTTCCAGAAAAACGTTGATCTTTTTCCCCGCCACCGGCGCGAGCGACCGCAGATGCGCCAGATCTCCGCCCTCATTGCCGATGTGCACGCGCTCATCGGCGCTGCGGCTCAAATAATTCGCGCACGCAATATACAGTTGCCATAGGTTGTCCGCCTTCCACGGCGTCATGGCCTCCGGATTCACGGCTTTGATGTCGGCATAAGTCAGCAGGCATAGCATTTTCAGACGCTCGGGCGCGCCCACTTTTTCCGCGAACGACTTCACATTCGCTGGATCGAAGACGTCCCGCCGCATCGCCGCCGACATTTCCAGATGGTTGGCCACCAGAAATCGCACCGTCTCGCGATCCACCGCATCAAGATCGAGCCGTTCCGTGCAACTGTCGGTGAGTTGCAGGCTGACCTCAACGTGATTCTCGCCCGGCACTGCCTTGCCAGAATCATGCAGCAGCAATGCCAGGTAGAGCAGTTCCGGTTGTTCGAGTTCGCTCAGCAACTCCGCAAAGCGCTGGTCCCATTCCGATTTCGATTCTTTCAGACGATGGAGGTTTTCGATTGCCAGAAACGAATGCTCATCCACCGTGTAGCGATGATAAAAATCGCGCACCACCAGCGCCTCAATCCCCTTCAGTTCCGGCAGCAGAAGCGCCAGCAGGCGCAGCGCATTCATCGCGCGCAGAGCGTCGGCCGCACGCGGTTGCACCAGCGTTTCCTGCAGGTAAAGCCACAGCTCGGCGCCCCGCGGAGGCGTGGCCGCGAGGGCCGGCAGCGCCTGCTCGACTTTATATTCGGTGGTTGTGCTGAGCTTCAGGCCATGCTCCGCCATGAAATGAAAAAGCCGCAACAGCATTTCCGGATCCCGCAGCCCGGCCGGTTGCTGCAGAAAAATCAGGCCATCCACCACCGAAAAATCGTCGCTTGCGACCCGCGACCGCCAGCCCTGAAATTGCCGGTACAACGACGACCAAGCCGCCGGAATCTCCTCCAGCAATTGGGTGCAGACCCGATGGACTCCGCGCACGTGCCCGAAGTAGACGCGCATCCAGTCCGCTGCGTTCGTGATTTCGGCATCGACGGCGCCGATCTTTCTCGCGGCCGCTTCGTCCTGCGCCTCCCAGGTCAGCGCGTTGTCGTGACGCCCGTGCCGGAAGTGCAGAAAGCAACGCACCGACATTTGGAAATCCAGCGCCGCGTCAAACGCCCTCCGCGAAGAAACCGGCAGTAGCGTGTTCGTGTCCGGCCACACCTTCAATTTTTCCATCGCGGAAATCAGCGCCAGCCAGTTGGCGACGTTGTAGTCGCGCAGACCACCGGGCCCATCCTTCACGTTCGGTTCCAGATGAAAGACGGTGTTGCCAAATTTATGATGGCGCGCGCGCGTAATTTCGCCCAGGTTCTGGATCAGGTTCTGACACTCCCGCCCGACCAGACGAGGCACAACTTTATCGTGCAGCCGTGAAAAAAGCTCGCGATCGCCCGCCAGATACCGGCAATCGAGCAGCGAGATGACAAACTCAACATTGTTCGGATCGAACCTTTCGCACTCCGCTAGACTTCGCGTGGCTGGACTGAGCTTCAGCCGCAGGTCCCACAACTCCTGCGAAAAACGTCGGATGGGATCTTTGAATTCATTTTCGGAGCTGCTTCCGGCGTGCAGAAACAGCAGATCAATATCGGAGTGGGGGAAAAGCCAGCCGCGCCCGAATCCGCCGGTGGCCACCAGCGCGAAATTCTTAGGGCCGTCAGGATCGGCGGGGCTGGAGCCAGACTTGGAACTGACGATGATTTCGTTCCAGAGCCGCTGAACAATCGAATCGACCAGGGCCGTGCGCCTGGAAACCGCCGTGCGCCCTTCACCGGTGACGGAAAATTCCTGCTCGATGGCAGCAGATTCCCGCACGTACAGATCCGATAACTCACTACGGACGGTGGCCACGGTTGTCATTTCGTTAACACCCTCGCTCAACTGCTAAGCTTCTGCTCCAGCCTTTATTCCGCTCGGCTCATAAACCAGCAAGCAACTACGGAAGTCTTTACCACAGGGGGGCACAGGGGACACAGAGAAGATCCTCAGAGGAAATCAAAGAAAATGCGATACTGCTTCCTCTGTGTACGTCTTTGCCCCTTGTGGTTAAGCTCTTGATCTTTGCTTCGCCGAAGGGGGATGTCGGTCTTCGCCGTTTCGAAACTCGATCAATCTTTTGGCCCGATCAAACAACCACATCATAACGATAGTCGCTGAGCCGCTCTTTGCGGAAATTAAAACCATTTATGTTCGTGATTGGAAATCCTTATGTGCGCGGCTTCTGCAGTGAACGCGCGCTATGAACGCGCGATGAATCGTACAGTGGAGGGCCGAGCGTCTCGCCGGGCTGCCGGGCGGGGGCGCCCGGCGCTCCACAACTCCACGAGAGGAAACCGCCGTCCAATTGACGCCGGAGGGCTTTCTGGGGTTGGATGGAAGCTGCGTGGTACCTACGTCCCCCATTCTCGATGCCGAGTCGCGGCGGTTTAACCGTCTCGATGCGGCCTGGCTTGCGATCTGGCTCGTCTTCCTTGCCGGACTGGCCGCGCTCCCTCCGCGACTGGAATGGCACAAGCAGGTCATTCTCCTCGCCATCGGAATTGTGCAGGTGCTGGAGACAAAGATAATCTCCCAGTTCCCCAAACGAGGAGTTTCGTACGTCATCCTCCTGAAGATTTTGCTGGCCACAGTTCTTATCGATCACACTGGCGAAGTCGGGATTAACAGCAGTTACTATCCTATTTATTATCTTCCGGTCGTCACTGCGGCGCTCTACTGCGGCCCGTGGCTCACGCTGTTTTGGACCCTGCTTGCGTCCGCCGCCTACTGTTCGTATCTCTATCCCGCGATGGAGGAATACGAATTGACTCCCGAGGCGTTACCCTACCTCGCGCTGCGCATCATGTTTTTCTTTCTCGCGGCCATGGTGGTCAACCGCTTCGCGCAACAGAGCCAGCATCAAACGCGGTTGTACCGTGAACTCGCCGAACGTCTCGCCGAAACCAATCGTCGCCTCGAGCAGGCTCAGGCCGAAGCTCGGCGCTCCGAACGCCTAGCCGCTCTTGGCCAGCTCTCCGCGGGATTGGCACATGAAATTCGCAATCCTCTCGGAGTCATCAAGGGCTCGGCCGAAATGTTGACTCAGAAGTTGCAGGCCTCCGACGCGCTGGCGCGCGAGTTAGCCGGATACATTTCGACTGAGGTCAACCGGCTTAGCGATCTCGTCAGCGAGTTTCTGGACTTCGCTCGTCCGCTTCATGCCGAACCGCATCCCGCGGATTTGATCGCGCTTCTTGATCGCGTCCTGCAAATTGTCGCGGACCGCTTTACTGGCAAACAATCTTCCGGCATACAAGAGCCGGGCAAACCGGTGCGGGTCGAGCGCCACTATGCGGGCGGGCTGCCACTGGTTCCGCTCGACGAAAGCTTGTGCGAGCAAGCCTTCCTCAATCTTGTGCAGAACGCCTACGAAGCCATGCAGGAGGGAGACCACGCGGGAACGTTGCGCGTCGACGTCCGACCCGCAATTCAGAATGACCGGGAAGGCGTGGAACTCCGCTTGGCTGACACAGGTCCCGGCGTTCCCGAAGAACTGCGCGAAGAGATTTTCAACCCGTTTGTGACTACGAAGAAAACCGGGGTGGGGCTGGGGCTTTCCATTGTTTCGAAGATTGTGGACGGGCATCATGGGTCGATCCATGTGGAGAACGCTGCGGGGAGCGGCGCCGTATTCACGATCTTCTTTCCAATCGGAGAAACGGTCGAGCCGCACGCAACTGGCGAGCTGCGCTCGGCTTGGACGGGCGAGGGCGCCCGTCCCCACACGGGTGTCCGTCCCCACACGGGCTAATCAAATGCCAACTATCCTCATCATCGAAGACGAAGCCAAGATGCGCCGGCTGCTCGAACTGAACCTCGGCGACGATGGTTTCAAGACGCTCTCTGCGGGCGACGCCGAAACTGGTTTGAAGCTACTCGCCTCCGAACCGGTGCACCTCGTCCTCACCGACCTCAAACTTCCCGGCATGAGCGGGCTCGAATTTCTGCATGCCGCCAAGCAGCAAAATCCCGCGTTGCCCGTCGTCGTCATGACCGCGTTCGGGTCGGTTGAAACAGCGGTAGAGGCGATGAAGGCTGGCGCCAGCGACTACGTGCTCAAGCCGTTCTCGCTCGCCGAAATGCGGATGGTGGTGCACAAGGAACTCGATAACTCCCGCCTGCGCGAGGAGAATCGCTCGCTTCGCGAAGCCCTTGGACAGAAATACAGCCACCCGAACATCATTGCGGTCAGTCCCAAAATGCAGGACGTACTCGCCACCGTCGAACGCGTCGCGCCCACCAACTCCACTGTGCTGCTGGGCGGCGAAAGCGGCGTTGGCAAAGATCTCATTGCGCGTGCCATCCATGAAAAATCGCGCCGCGCTTCTGGGCCGTTCGTTAAGATCAACAGCACCGCCATTCCCGAAAATCTTTTGGAGAGCGAACTGTTCGGCTACGAAAAAGGAGCTTTTACTGGAGCCACGGCCAGCAAGCCGGGCAAATTCGAACTCGCCGACAAAGGCACGCTGTTCCTCGATGAAATCGGAGACGTGCCGCCCGCCATCCAGGTCAAACTTCTCCGCGTGCTGCAGGAGCGCGAGTTCGAGCGCCTGGGAGGCACGCGCACCATCAAGGTCGATGTGCGGCTGATCGCCGCCACCAACCGCGATCTGCGCGCCGCGCTCGAAGACGGAACGTTTCGCGAAGACCTTTATTACCGGCTCAACGTGGTCCCGATCGATATCCCGCCCTTGCGCGAACACAAAGAAGATGTCGCTGGATTAGCGAATCTGTTTCTCGCGCGCTTCGCCAAAGATTCCGGCCGGTCGGAAAAAATCACCGGCATTTCGCCCGCTGCCATGCAGCTTCTCGCCGGTCATTATTGGCCGGGCAATGTGCGTGAATTGCAGAACGTCATCGAACGCGCCTGCGCGCTCGCCTCGGGCAGCCAGTTGGAAGTCGGCGACATACAACTCGACTCGCCGCGCAATCGCAACAACTCTTCATCCGATCGCTTTCTGCCTGAGGGCATGACGCTTGACCAGTGGGAAGATGAAATGATCCGCGAGGCGCTGAAGCGCGCTGGCGGCAACAAGTCGCAAGCGGCGCGCCTGCTTGGGCTCTCGCGGAATGCGCTGCGGTATCGCTTGTCGAAGATTGGGATTGACGACAACGACGGGGAGTAACGCAGATCATCGGGCCATCTGGCGATCGGGTCATCTGGTGATCGAAAACCCTCCTAAACATTTCCAACGGATGTCTTGTCCCCCAGAAGAGTTTAGGCTGTAAGTGAGAAGCATCGGTCAGCCGATGCCGTGATCCGAGCGCAGTTCAATTCGAGGAAAAATCTGTGGCTGGCACAACCGAAGTTCAAACGCCTCTTTCGCCCGAAGAGCTGAGGAAGATCGACGCCTACTGGCGAGCTGGCAACTATCTGTCGGTGGGCATGATTTATCTTCGCGGGAACCCTCTTCTCCGCGAACCGCTGAAGCCGGAGCACATCAAGAATCGGCTCCTGGGTCATTGGGGCTCCGATCCGGGCCAATCCTTGATTTGGGTGCACCTGAATCGGCTTATCAAGAAGTATGACTTGAATGTCATTTATATTTCCGGTCCTGGGCATGGCGCGCCAGCTACGCTGTCCAACTGTTATCTCGAAGGCCACTACTCCGAAATTTATCCCGATAAGAGCCGCGACGAAGCGGGCATGCTCAATTTTTCCGGCAGTTCTCTTTTCCCGGAGGCATAGGTTCGCACTGCACACCGGAGACGCCCGGTTCCATCCACGAAGGCGGCGAACTTGGATACTCCATCTCGCACGCGTACGGAGCAGCATTTGACAATCCCGATCTCATCGTCACAGTCGCGGTAGGCGATGGGGAGGCAGAGACTGGTCCGCTTGCGACCTCCTGGCATTCGAACAAATTCCTGAATCCCATCCGCGATGGAGCCGTGCTGCCAGTGCTGCACCTTAACGGGTACAAAATCGCAAATCCCACCATTCTCGCGCGCATCCCGCATGAAGAATTGGAGGCGCTGCTCACCGGATACGGCTACAAACCTTACTTCGTCGAAGGCAGCGATCCTTCCGCGATGCATCAGAAGATGGCTGCAACCCTGGAGCAATGCATCGTCGAGATTCGTTCGCTGCAGCATCACGCGCGTTCGACGGGCGATAGCAAGCGTCCGCGCTGGCCCATGATCGTGCTTCGTTCGCCGAAAGGATGGACTGGACCCAAAGAGGTCGACGGTCACAAGGTAGAGGATTTTTGGCGTGCGCATCAGGTCCCCGTACTCGACCCAGCTACGAATAGGCGCAGTCTCAAAATCGTCGAAGACTGGATGCACAGCTACAAGCCGGAGGAGTTATTCGACTCCAGCGGAACACTTATACCCGAGCTACAGGAACTTGCTCCCTCAGGCTCGCGCCGCATCTCGGCAAACCCGCACGCGAACGGTGGACTGCTGCGCAAGGAGCTCGATCTGCCAGATTTTCGCGACTACGCAGTCAAGATGAAAGCCCCTGGTACGAACTATGCTCCACCGACCGACGTACTCGCACACTTTCTTGCCGACGTGATGCGCCGTAACATGAGTTCGTTCCGTGTCTTCGGCCCGGACGAGACAGCGTCCAACCGGCTCACCGCTATCTATGCCGCTTCGAAAAAGACATGGGTTGCGGAATACAGGCCGGAAGATGCGGACGGCAGCGAACTCGACGTCTCGGGACGCGTCATGGAGATGCTCAGCGAGCACACGCTCGAAGGCTGGTTCGAAGGTTACGTGCTCACCGGGCGCCACGGCTTTTTCTCAACTTACGAAGCATTCGTCCACGTCATCGATTCAATGTTCAACCAGCACGCGAAATGGTTGGAGAAATCGAAGAAGGATCTCGATTGGCGCGCTCCGATACCGTCGATTAATATCCTCATCACGTCCCTTGTCTGGCGTCAGGATCACAACGGCTTCACTCACCAGGATCCCGGATTTCTTGACGTGGTCACCAACAAGAGTGCCGATGTAGTCCGTATCTATTTGCCGCCCGACGCAAACTGCCTGCTTAGCGTGTCGGATCACTGTCTGCGCTCGCGCGATTATGTCAACGTCATTGTCGCGGACAAACAGGACCATCTGCAGTACCTCACTATGGGAGATGCCGTAACCCACTGCACAAAGGGCATCGGCATCTGGGATTGGGCTTCTACCGACGATAGCGGGGAGCCCGACGTAGTCCTGGCTTGTGCGGGCGACATCGCAACCATGGAGTCGCTCGCGGCCGTCGCGATTCTGAAGGAACGCTTCTCCGATTTGAAAATTCGCTTCGTAAACGTCGTCGATCTCTTCCGGCTTATGCCAGAGACCGAACATCCGCACGGACTGTCCGACCGCGACTTCGATTCGCTTTTCACCACCGACAAGCCTGTCATCTTCAACTTCCACTCCTATGCCGCGCTCATCCACAAACTCAGCTACCGGCGCAAGAATCATGACAATATTCATGTGCGCGGGTACAAGGAAAAGGGCAACATCAACACACCACTGGAACTCGCCATCCTCAACCAGGTCGATCGTTTTAACCTGGCTATCGATGTGATCGATCGCGTTCCGCGCCTGCGTTCCATAGGCGCACACGTCAAGGAATGGCTGAAGGACCAGATCATCGAAAGCATCCATTACGCTCACGCTGAAGGCATCGATAAAGAAGAAATACGCAATTGGAAGTGGCCGGGATAGGCACGATGGAGAAGATGGCGGGAAAAGACGATTTAATCCTCGTGCTCAACAGCGGTTCGTCTTCGCTGAAATTCGGCGTCTACTATCGCGGCGCAAACGACGAAGCGCCCCTGTTGACTGGAAGCGCGGCAGGTATTGGACGTGACAACGGCACTCTGCAGATTCGTTCTTCCAGCGGAGAACGGCTGTTGCAGCGCGATGGTATCCTCGAATCGCAAATTGACGCACTCGCGGCCATCGCTGCGGCCATCCGCAAGCATATTCACGCTTCGCCTGTGGCAGTCGGACATCGCGTCGTGCATGGCGGCCCTAAGCTCCGCACGCACCAACTCATCACGCCGCAAGTGATGGACGAACTTCGCTCCGCCACACATTTCGCTCCGCTGCACATCCCGCAGGCCCTATCGCTCATCGCTTCCGCTCAGTCCATCTTTCCTGAGGCGAAGCATTTCGCCTGCTTTGACGATGCCTTTCATCGGACTATTCCGGAAGTGTCGTCTCATCTACCACTCCCACAACGCTATTACGACGCAGCTATTCGTCGCTACGGTTTTCATGGTCTTTCTTACGAGTCGCTGGTGCATCATTTCGGAGATCAACTTCCCGAACGAGCCATCTTCGCGCACCTCGGTAACGGATCGAGCCTCTGCGCTCTTCGCGACGGAGTTTCCATCGACACCACTATGGGCCTCACTCCGACAGGCGGCATTCCGATGGGTACTCGTTGTGGCGATCTTGATCCCGGCATCTTCCTCTATCTTCTGCGCACCGAGAAGCTGGAGGCCGACGAGCTTGAAGATATGCTCAATCATCAGAGCGGCCTTTTCGGTCTCTCTTCGGGCGAGAGCGATGTGAAGACTCTGGAAGAGCGTGCCCGCTGCCACGATTTGCGCGCCGCTCTCGCGCTGAATGTCTTTGCGGTTTCCGTACGTAAGGGAATCGGCGCATACATTGCTCTCCTCGGCGGTGTGGACCTTCTCGTCTTTACCGGCGGCATCGGAGAGCACAGCGATCACATTCGGTCGGCAGCTACGGAGGGCCTCGAATCTCTCGATCTCACGGCAGACAAGATTCAGATTGTCCCAACACAGGAAGAGCAACAGATCGCGCGTCATTGTCGAACCATGCTGATGTGACAATGACGACACTGATCTCATTACCCCGATAACCTGACCCTGATAATTCCCTCTGGCCGAAAACCACCACACTGGTGGAACCGGGCCACCGGAGGCCAGCGAATCGCCGCCGGTCCATACCCGGCATGCTCCTCTTAAAGTGCTGCAAACAATATGGTTAATGGAATAGCCGACAGCGCCCCACATTGGCACTCGACCTGCATTCTTTCAAGCAGAGTTTGTGTCCCTAGCAAAGGTGAGGTACCTATGAAATCGAAATCCAAGTTAATAGCGGCAATCTTAGGATTGGGATTGACGATGGTGATTCCGGGCGCCGTCATTGCTCAGAACCCGGACGACCAGACGCCGGATCAATATTCGAAGCCGTCGGCGGGGATTCAAGCGCAAGTGACAGTCCAAGGTCCTAACGATCAGGGCTCCATGGACCAGGATGCGATTGACCAAGGTCCGATGGATCAAGGTTCGAACGACCAAGGTTCGATGGATCAGGGTTCGACGAATCAGGGCGCGATGGACCAGGGCGCGATGAATCAGGGCTCGCAACCGGGCTATAACGATCAGGGCGCAATCCAGAGTTCCAGCGCTCCGACTGACACCAACTCCGGCGTCGCCCGCGTCAGTCTGATTCATGGCGACGTCTCCACGCAGCGCGGCAATAGTGGCGACTGGTCAGCGGCTGCGCTGAATGCTCCCGTCGTCGCGGGGGATCGCGTTTCTACCGGCGACAAAGCGCGCACCGAACTTCAGCTCGACTATGCCAACATGCTTCGCCTGTCTGAGCATACGCAAGCCAATGTTAATACTCTGACTCGCTCGCAAATTCAGATTCAGCTTGGACACGGGATGGCGAACTATACCGTCCTGAAGAACAGCGATGCGGACGCGGAAATCGATACACCCAACGTTGCCATCCGCACCAATCGCCGCGAATCCAGTTTTCGAATTCTAGTTACCGCCGACGATCACACTGAAGTGCTCGTCCGTAAAGGCGAAGTGGAAATTACGACTCCGCAAGGCGGGACGCGCGTCGGGGAGGGCCAGTTTATTACCGTGCAGGGCGCGGGCGATCAGGCGCAATACAAGATCGGCGAAGCGCCTGCACGGGATGACTGGGATCAGTGGAATACCGATCGCGACAATGTGATCCGCAATGCGGCGTCGCGGCGACGCACCAATGACTACTATGTAGGCGCGGAAGATCTCGACAATCACGGCACCTGGTCGGAAGTTCCAGACTACGGTGAAGTGTGGCGTCCAAACGTGGCGGATGACTGGGCTCCGTATCGTGATGGGCGCTGGGTGGACGAGCCGAATTGGGGATGGACCTGGGTTTCGTATGATCCCTGGGGCTGGGCGCCGTATCACTACGGACGCTGGATGATGTACAACGGCGGATGGGCCTGGTGGCCTGGTCCGATTTACGCGGACCCATTTTATCGCCCGATCTGGGCTCCGGCTTATGTTTCGTTCTTCGGTTACGGCGGTGGATTCGGATTCGGCTTTGGTGGCGGCTGGGGTTCGGTCGGCTGGCTGCCTCTGGGACCGTGTGACCGTTTCCATCCGTGGTATGGGCGGTATGGCGGGCGCTTCGGCGAAACCAACATCAACGCATACAACCGCGGCGGTTTCGCTCCACTGCACGGCGGCACGCGATTTTCAAACGTGAGCCTGGCGCTGCATGACCAGCGTTTCCGCGGCGGGACGACGGTCTCGAGCAGAGAGTTCGGCACGGGCCGCATGCGTCCTCAGCCGATGAATCACGCGGCGTTTCAGAATGCACATTTCTCAACCGGCAGGCTGCCAGTGAGTCCGAGCCGCGAGAGCTTCTCGGCCAGCGGGCGCCCGGCGGCTGCTTCAACAATGCGGAACGTGTCGCAGAATCAGCACTTCTTCTCGGCACGAGGTAATACCGCAACGTCATCGCGCTCGATGGCGCTAGGGCGGCCGCAGGTCGCGAATACTAACCAGCAAGGTGGCAGGTCGATTGGAAACGTCCACCAAGCTCCGAGACCCGGAAACACCAGTTCGAACAGTGGGTTTCAGCGCTTCGGCCAACCGGGACGGGGACAGATCAGCGTTGCTGGACCGAGCTCGAGTGGATCACGCTCGATAGGTCCGCAGAACAACTCTGTCTCACGTCCGGAAACGCGAGGAAGCAACGGTAGCGGCTGGCAGAGATTTTCGCCGATGCCGGCCCGCCCATCGTCTCAATCAACTTCTGAATCAACCCGTCAGGCAGCCAGGCCTGAATCGATGATCGGGCAAGGTGGGTCGGCGGGACGCCCGTCGCTTGGACGCCCGTCGATGGATCGCCCATCGCTTGGCCGCCCTTCGCCGGCGGGAGGCAGCCAGTACGGCAATCCCCGCAGTTATTCGGCTCCAGAAAGCCATGGCTATAGTTCAGGGAGCCGTGGCTACGGTTCACAGGGCCCGGGATACAGTGGATACTCTCGCCCGCCACTCAACATGAGGCAGCCCATCGTTACTCCGCGCTCTTATGGCGGAGGTGGCTATGGTGGCGGCAGTTATGGTGGCAGCCCTTATGGCGGCAATCGCGGCGGCTATAGCGGTGGTGGCGGACGCCCAGCCCCGAGTTATGGCGGTGGCGGACGTTCCGCACCCAGCTATGGCGGCGGTGGCGGTGGCCATTCGGCGCCGAGTGGCGGATCGCACGGCGGCGGTGGGTCGTCGCACGGTGGTGGATCGTCGTCAGGCGGTGGCGGCAGACATGGACGGTGACATTGCGCTGGATTCTTTCCCAGCGTAGCAAGGCAGCATAGCAACACTCTTCCCAGCAGTGGGACGCGCAAGCGTCCCACTGCTCTTTTTGTTTGCCGAGGCTTGTGTGGTGACTGGCGTCCGGCCCCGTCGAAGCCAAGCGCTGTAAACCCTCCGGCCATAGCGGACCTAAATGCGGAGAGTCCTCATACGACGTAGAAACCACATGACACTGCTTACTTCACAAATGTCAGCCCATGCGGTATCGCATGGGAAAATACGTAGGCGTACAGCATGACGATGATTCCGACAATGGCTCCGAGAGCAACCGAGTGCCACACCACAAATCGGAATATCGTGCCTTCGTTCCCGACTTGCTCGGTGGCGGCGGTTGCTATCGTGATCGACTGTGCGTCCACCATTTTGCCCATCACTCCGCCCGCACTGTTGGCCGCGCACATGAGAACCGGATCGATGCCGAGTTGCTGCGAAGTGATCCGCTGTAAACTCCCGAACAACGCGTTTGACGAGGTGTCGCTTCCGGTCAGGGCAACACCGAGCCAGCCGAGAAACGTCCCGAAGAAAGGATATGCCCAACCCGTTCTGGTGAAAGCGAGTCCCAGGACCGCGTCCAGTCCCGAATAGCGGGTAACGAACCCCAGTCCGAGCATGAAGGAGATCGCGATCACGGCGAGTCGCATGCGCACCAACGTGCGCCAGAAAGTTTTCGCCAGGCGAAGCGGGCTCATGCCGAGCAGCAACCCGGACAAGATTGCTGCCAGGAAGCATCCAGTGCCGGTTGCGGAAAGCCAGTTGAAGTCATACCGCGCTGCCTCCGGGGTCGGCTTGGCTACTACGGGAACCGCGCGATAGACCGCGTTGTGCAGGAGCGGGACATCCCAGCCGGGTGGGCCGGGCCGGACTTTTCCGTCGGGGAGCAAGACCTTGAAAGCCGGTGTGGTGGCCTGGTTTATGGCCAGCTTGATCTTAGGCAGACCACAAAGAAGGACAAAGATTGACAGGATGGCGAACGGCATCCAGGCTTTCAACACCTGGGCGAGGGGGTAGGAGCGGATCTTATCATTATCACTATCACTGCTCTTGCGATAGCCATCGAATTCCTTCGCGGCCCATTCCCCTCCGGCTTGATCTGCGATTTGTCCGGGCGGCGGAGGGAGGGATGGTTCCCCTTGATCGTAGTCGAAGCGCCAGCTTTTCTTCGGCTTCCAAAAATGGAGGAAGGCTACAGTCGCGACAATCGACACCGCGCCAGCCGCGATGTCCACCAGATTGCTGTCCACATGGTTCGACCAGAAGAACTGGGTGAATCCAAAGGAGAGACCTACCACCAGAATGGCGGGTAGCACTTCAAATGTCTCGCTCCATCCCACCATGGTTCGCACCAGCCAGAACGGCACAATCACCGCGGTGAAAGGAAGGATGCGGCCGATCATCGCGTTGAGATCGGATTCCGGCAGTCCGCACACTGCCGCCAACGTATGCACGGGAGTGCCGATTGCTCCCCAAGCCACCGGGGCCGTGTTGGCAATCAGATTCAGAGCCGCCGCGTGGAAGGGGCGGAAGCCGAGCCCAATCATGAAAGCTCCAGCGATGGCCACGGGCGCGCCAAACCCGGCAGCGCCCTCGATGAACGCGCCAAAGCAGAACGCCACCAGCAACACCTGAAGACGCCGGTCTGGAGTGATGCCGGCGACCGATTCCTTCATGATCTCGAATTGGCCTGTTGCAACCGAGATGTCATACAGAAAAACCGCGGCAAGCACGATCCAGGCTATCTTGAGCAGACCGAAGGCAACCCCGTACCCAAAACTCATGGCTGCGAGGGTTACCGGCATTCCAAAAAACGCGACCGCCACGCCTGCTGCCGTCAACGCTCCGGCAATCGCGCACAAGTGGGGTTTCACCTTGAGACCGGCGAGCAGTCCGAACAAGACAAGAATCGGTAGAGCTGCCACCAGGGTAGAAAGCCACCAACGACCGAAAGGGTCATAGATCTGAGTCCAGTGCATGGCTAGTCCTCTCAGCTCTTCGGCAACAACGCGCACAAGAATCCATCAGTGAGATGGAAAAAGCAAGGGGAATTCCGCGAGCTTTCTATGACATCGTGCCGATGACATCGTCTATGACAATCGCGACGCAAGAGGTGCAGTCAGGCTCACTCGAAGATCGTTCGCATGGCGCTTGTTCCGGGGAATTGATTTCCGAGTGCTTTCGTAGACGCAAATTGTCGAAAATTGGCGGAAGCGTGTGTGAGTCGAACACACCGGCAACATCGGAGATGCCGCCCGCCGGTTTTGAAGACCGGGACGATCACCGGACCGCATGCGCTTCCGTAATTCGTCTGGAACCGAGCCTAACTACTTCGGTTGCGCCACCACTCGCAGATAGGGCTTCAGGGTCTTCCAGCCGGCGGGATATTTTTGCTTGGCCTGCTCTTCTGAGACCGATGTGGGAATGATCACGTCCTGGCCCGGCTTCCAGTTCACCGGCGTGGCAACGTTGTGCTTCGCGTTGAGTTGTATCGAATCCAACGCGCGCAGAACCTCGTCGAAATTGCGTCCGCTGCTCATCGGGTAGATCAGCATCAGCTTGATCTTCTTGTCCGGACCAATTACGAACACCGTGCGCACCGTGGCGTTGTCGGCTGCCGTGCGGCCTTCGCTGCTGGTCCCGGACTCGGCGGGCAACATGTCATAGAGCTTCGCCACTTTGAGTTCCGGATCGCCGATCATCGGATAGGTCACCTTGTGACCCTGCGTATCTTCAATATCGGCGGCCCACTTGCCGTGACTGGTCACCGGGTCCACGCTCAGCCCGATAATTTTCGTGTTGCGCTTGGCAAACTCCGGCTGCAGGCCCGCCATGTAGCCCAGTTCGGTCGTGCACACAGGAGTGAAATCCTTGGGGTGCGAAAACAGGATCGCCCAGCCGTCACCAATCCATTCGTGAAAGTTGATTGTGCCTTGCGTGGTTTCGGCAGTGAAGTTCGGAGCTTCGGAATTGATGCGTAGAGACATTTTTGTTCCTCGCTTATTTTGTTGATTGATCGATGGCCAGCGCGTTATAAACCCTATAACATTAGTAGAGAATAGAATATCCAGCAGCCGACAGCCCGTCAACCGGGTGGGGCCGGTTCCGCCAAGAATTATGTTATCGCATCGGGCCCGTGAATGTGCGTTGGTGCGCGAGAATACGGCGCAGGATAAAATCTCAGGCATGGCTACTTCCGCACGAAAGCTCTCGATGGTGCAGGTCGATGTATTTACAGACCGGGCCCTCACCGGCAACGCTCTCGCCGTTTTTCTCGACGGACGCGGCCTCAGCACCGAACAAATGCAGGCATTGGCGCGCGAAACCAATCTTTCCGAAACTACCTTCATCCTTCCCGGGGACACCGCTGTGGAAAAGTCTCGCGGAGTTCGCGTGCGCATCTTCACCGTGCAGGAAGAACTGCCGTTTGCTGGACATCCTACGCTGGGCACCGCTTTTGTGCTGCGTGGCCAGACCGGCGCGTCAGAAGTTCAGCTCGATCTCAACGTTGGCATCGTACCCGTGCGCTTCACCGAGGAACCGTCGCAGCCCGCCTTCGGAGAAATGACGCAGAAAAATCCCGAGTTCGGCGCGATCCACGACGTGGAGGCCGTCGCTCGGCTTACGGGCCTGAGCGCGGCTGACTTCGACGACTCCGCGCCCATCCAAACCGTCTCCACCGGCGTTCCTTTCACCATCATGGCGCTGCGTTCGCTGAAGACTTTGCAGAATCTCCGCCTCGATCTCAACCGCTCGGCCGAATACCTCGCTCGCGGCGGTGGAAAATTCTTTTACTTTGTTTGCCGCGAGACCGTCGATCCGAAGGCCCGCCTCCACGCCCGCATGATCTTTTACAACGGAGACGATCCAGCCACCGGTTCCGCCGCCGGATGCTGCTCCGCCTGGATGGTCGCGCACGGCGTTGCCGCCAGCGAGGAGCGGGTTTTGATCGAGCAAGGTCTCGAAGTGCAACGTCCCAGCAGCATTTTTGTTCGCGCAAAAAAGCAAGATAACCAAGTCGCCAATGTGCGTGTCGGTGGAAATTGTGTGGAGGTACTTCGCGGTGAAGTCACGCTCGCCATTTAGCGGATCGAAAAGC
>Ga0185299_10002953_pt1 | contig 24167 bp, 17 predicted proteins | sample PaiPotPPA55metaG_FD_128002 | JGI IMG/M metagenome (GOLD analysis project Ga0185299, IMG submission 128002) | Iron sulfur acid spring bacterial and archeal communities from Banff, Canada, to study Microbial Dark Matter (Phase II) - Paint Pots PPA... ... | reverse complement strand
CTTGCGGCTTCAGCGTTGCCTTTCCGACCAGCAGGAAAGTCCCTACCAGATTGCGAACCATGTGATGGAGGAATCCGTTCCCGCGGACTTCATAGACAAGTTCTTCTCGCCGGCGCTGCCACTGCGAAGAAAAAATTGTTCGGATGTTGCTTCGTGCACCAAAGCCTGCCCTGAGCGAAGTCGAAGGGTGATCTTCGTGGTTAACACCTTTCTCCGCGTCCACCGCCGCGAACGCCGTGAAATCATGCTCGCCCTCAATCAGCGGCGCGGCCTCCTGCATGGCGTTCTCGTCCAGCGGATAAGGATAGTGCCAGATATAGTGGGCAAGAAACGGCGGGCAGACGGCCTCCCGGTAAATCCGGTAGTGATAGCTTTTTGCCGTGGCCGACTTTCGGGGGTGGAATTCAGCGGGGACTTCCGTCGCTTCCAGCACTCGAATCGCAGGAGGAAGAATGTCATTGAGCGCGACCAGAACGTTCGGCGCGGGAACCCGCGACTCAGTGTGAAACGTGGCAACCTGGGCCATGGCATGAACTCCAGCGTCGGTCCGTCCGGAACCCTGAGGCAGTACTTTTTCTCCAGTAATCCGTCCAATAGCGGAGGCTAGAGTTCCCTGAATGGTCGGCACGTCGGGCTGGACTTGCCAACCGGAAAAACCAGTGCCGTCATAGGACAGTATCAGCTTGATATTACGCATGCAGAAATCGAATCCCGCAGGAAGAATGAGCATCCAAGATTACATTGTTTATCCGTATCAGGAATGAGAACGCGAGTCCAACGCCTCAGCTATACTGATGAATTCCTTAGGTATGAGTTGCTGTGTAGGTCTTCGGTTACTGCCATGTCGCAGATATGGGGAACCCTGAAGCGTCTTTTAGCGTAGTACAGCTTTGAGCAGGTTCGCCTGACCAGATTCGTTTGGCGCAGATTCTAGTTTGTAAAACGCAATAATGGAGAGGATCGCATGTCATTGTCATCTTTGAAGGGTGCAGTTCGGCACTTAGTCGCGACGGTCTTAGTGGTCGCTTTCCCCGCCGGCATGTGGGCGCAAGACGCCCAGACTGCACCAAGCCAAACTACTCCCAGCCAGGCTGCCGCCGGCCAGAGCAGCGGATCACCGCAGGCCAGCCTGCCGCAGGCGCCGGCGCCGCATCAACGGTTTGAGATGACGAATTACTCCAAGCCCAGAGGGTATTTCCCTAATCCGCTTGCGCCCTACACAGCGCGTGAGATTAGCTCGCCTGATCTGACGAATTCGCCCAAGCTTGATCAACTTATGCGCAATGGAAAGATCTATCTTTCCATGGATGACGCGGTTTCTCTGGCGCTCGAGAACAACATGGATATCGCGATCCAACGCTACAACTTCGGCATTGCTGACACCGACGTGCTGCGCGCGGAGTCGGGAGCGAATCAGTTTCTTGGCGTCAACTTTGGCGTGGTACAGAACACGCCAGGAGGCGGAGTTGGCGGCCTAAGCGGATCTGTGGGTTCAGGTCCTGGTGGAACCAGCACCGGAGCAGGCGGAATTGGCGCTGGATCGCTCGGACTGACGAGTACTGAAGGATTGGGACCAATAATTAGCAGTTTCGATCCGATCATCAGCGGAACATTGCAGTTTGATCGTGGTCACTCGGTTGCCACGAACGCGTTTACAGGCGCCCCCATTCTGAGCCAGGGATCAACAACGGGTAACTTCAGCTACCAGCAAGGTTTTCAGTCGGGGACGAACATGCTGATAGGCTTCAACAACTCGCGTCTGGGTTCCAACAGCAGCTTTAATACCTATAGCCCAAGTTTGAACTCCTCCTTTCAGTTCAGGCTCACTCAGCATCTATTGCAGGGGTTCGGCTTCAACGCCAATAATCGCTTGATCCGCATCACCAAGAACAATCGTGAGATCACCGATGTTGCCTTCCGGCTTCAGATCATCACAACTGTGGATCAGATCGAAAATCTGTACTGGAACCTGGTGTTCGCGTATGAAAATGTCCGCGTCGCACAGGAGTCCCTGGCGTTCGCCCAGAAGACATTATCTGACAATCAGAAACAGGTGCAGATTGGCAGCCTGGCCCCAATCGAAGTAGTTCGGGCCCAGAACACGGTGGCCGCCGATCAGCAGAGCTTGATTCAAGCGCAAACCAACCTCGACTTGCAGCAGTTGTTGATGAAAAACGCGCTCAGCCGGACGTTGCAAGATCCCACGCTAGCCAGCGCCGAGGTGATACCAACCACGACCATGGCGCTACCCGACCACGAACCAGTGGTACCTACCGAGGATTTGATCAACGAAGCCCTCCAGCACCGGGCTGAGTTGGCGGAAAATCGGATTGATCTTGCCAATCGCGACATTAGCAAAAAGGCGATCAAGAATGCACTTCTGCCCAGTCTGGATTTGTTTGCTTACTACGGTGGATCTGGCCTCGGCGGGACCCAGAATCCGTTGAATCTCGCTTCGAATGGTTGCCTAGGATTTGGTTGCGCTAAGTCTCCCGTGCCCCCAGTCGGCTATTCGGATGCTTTGGACCAACTGGTTAACTCGACTGCTTCGGACAAAGGTGTGGGCGTGACGCTGACCATTCCCATTCGCAATCGCTCAGCTCAGGCTCTGTCCGTTCGCGCGCAGCTTGAATACCGCCAATCGCAAATGCGGCTGCAGCAATTGGAAAACCAGGTGCGGATCGAAGTCCGCAACGCTCAATTCTCCGTAACGCAGAACCGGGCGGCGGTTCAATCTGCGCAAGCGGCGGTGGAACTGGCGAAGCAATCACTGGATGCCGAGCAGAAGAAATTTAACCTGGGAGCCTCGACTTCCACTCTGGTGCTACAGAACCAGTCCGGATTGGCTACGGCAGAATCGAACCTGGTTTCGGCCATGGCTGCCTACGAGAAAGCTCAAGTGGAGTTGGATCGCGCAACTGGCCTGCTGATCGAGCACGCGGGCATTGACATGGGCGATGCGGAAAAGGGCGAAGTGACGCATGCGCCGAAGATTCCCTTTGTGGCGCCGCGTACGGACGTTCAGGCGACCACGCCGTCGCAGTAGCCCAGTTCTCTGTCCTCTAGTTCTCTGCGCTCCGCGAAGGCGGACCATTCGACGTGAATGGTCCGCTGCCGCATCCTCACAATAACTAGAGGCTTGCCGGCTTCCGGTTTATTCTCTCCTGGTGAGACTCTCCGTCGCTCTGATCACACTCAATGAAGAAGCCAACCTTCTGCGCACGCTCGAAAGCGTGATGCCGCTGGTGAGCGATGGAAAAGGCGAGATCATCGTTGTGGACTCGGGCTCGACTGACCGGACGCTGGAGATCGCGCGCTCGTATGGCGCCAGAACATTCGTCGAACCATGGAAGGGTTTTGCGGCGCAGAAAAACTCGGCAATGGACAAGGCCTCGGCAGAGTGGGTGCTACAACTGGACGCAGATGAGGCACTGGAACTAGGACTTGCAGGAGAAATCTTCGCCGCCATCCATGGCGTCCCCACAGCTGATATCGAAGGCGCAGATTCACTCAACACAGTAGAACAGGTGATCGAAATCGAGGAGGCGCAACAGAAAGGGCAAGGCTCGCTCAACGTAGGCTTCTGGATTCCCCGCAAGAATTTCTTTCTCGGCCGCTGGATCAAGCACGGCGGCTTTTATCCGGATCGCAAGTTGCGCCTGATCCGGCGTGGCGCGGGCAAGTTCGAGGAATACGGCGCGCATCCCACCATTAAAGTGACCGGGCCGACCGGCAGACTCCAACATGCGCTCATTCACAATGCTTACCCTACCCTCCGTGGCTACATTGACCACATGAACAGCTATTCGTCCTCCGGAGCGGAGGTTGCCGTTGCAAAGGGCCGTCGCGGCTTCAGCCTGACGAACATTGTGCTGCGGCCGAAGCTGACTTTTATTTATAACTACTTTTTCCGGTTCGGGTTTCTGGACGGCCGCGAGGGTTTTTTGCTCCACTTCTATCATGCGATCTATGTGTCCTGGAAGTACGCGAAGGCGTGGGAGATGGGGCGAGATCACAAGATGTAACCGACCGAGTGGTCGCCGATGCGGCTTGCCCTGCTGCAGTACCTCTCCTATGATCGAGCTAGAAAGCGGTGCGCATGGCGGACAAGAAACCCTCTTCAGCACTTTCCAACGCAGGCTCCGAGGTCCCCGAAAGTCCGATTGCCGAAATCACTGCGAACCGCCATCCCTCCGATTCCGAAAAACAATGGGCGGAGAAGACGCTGCTTCCGGCACTCGAGAAGAATCCGGAAAAACCAATCGGTGCGCCTACCGGCATTAACCTTGACGAGCACGGACGCGCCCGCTTCACCACGATCTCCGGAGTTCCTATCCGCCGTCTCTACACTCAAGCTGATCTGCCCGACGACTGGAATTACGAGGAGTACCTGGGCTATCCCGGGCAGCCGCCCTTTACGCGCGGCATTCACGCCACCGGGTATCGCGGGAAGATGTACACGATGCGCCAGTTTTCGGGATTTGCATCGCCGGAAGAGACCAATCAGCGCTACAAATATCTGCTGGAACACGGCGGCAGCGGTCTATCGGTGGCCTTCGATCTTCCCACTCTGATGGGATACGACTCCGACCACTCGGCCAGCGAAGGCGAAGTCGGCAAGTGCGGCGTGGCCGTTGATTCGCTCGAGGACATGGAGATTCTGTTCGACGGCATTGACCTTGAGCAGACAACGGTTTCGATGACTATCAATTCACCCGCTTCGGTCCTGTGGGCAATGTATCTGGTGGTCGCGGAAAAGCAGGGCGCGGACTGGAAGAAGATTTCCGGCACCATTCAGAACGACATTCTGAAGGAATACATCGCGCAGAAGGAGTATATTTATCCGCCTGCCCCCTCGATGCGGCTGGTGGTGGACACCTTCGAGTTTGGATCGAAATTCACTCCAAGATTCAACACCATTTCCATCAGCGGCTACCACATCCGCGAGGCCGGTTCGACCGCCGTACAGGAGCTGGCATTCACGCTCTATGACGGCGTCGAGTACGTAGAGTGGGCGAAACGCCGCGGCCTCGATGTAGACGAGTTCGGCCCCCGCCTGAGTTTCTTCTTCAACGCGCATAACGACTTCTTTGAAGAAATCGCGAAATACCGCGCCGCGCGGAAGATTTGGTATCACGTAATGAAGGACTGCTTCGGCGCGAAGAATCAACGCAACTGGTTGATGCGCTTCCACACCCAAACCGCCGGTGTCTCGCTGCCAGCGCAGCAGCCGATGAACAACATCGCACGCGTTGCCATTCAGGCGCTTGCCGCAGTGCTCGGCGGGACCCAATCGCTGCACACCGACGCCTACGACGAGGCTCTCGCCCTGCCCACCGAGGAGGCCGCGCGCATCGCGCTGCGCACCCAACAGATCATTGCTTACGAATCCGGCGTCACGCAGACGGTAGATCCTCTTGGCGGTTCCTATTTTCTGGAAAATCTAACGCTGCAAATGGAGAATGGCGCGCTCGATTATTTCAGCAAGCTCGACGCCATGGGCGGAATGGTCAACGCCATCGAGCGCGGATATCCGCAAAAGGAAATCGCTGAAGCCTCATATCAATATCAACGCGCGGCGGAAAAGAAAGAAAAAGTCATTGTCGGAGTGAATGAGTTTGTGGTGGAAGAAGCGTCGCCGCACATTCTTTATATAGATGAAAGCATCGCCAGGCAGCAATCGGCAAAGCTGAAAGCGTTGCGATCGCGGCGGTCGAATGAAGAAGTACAGCGGTGCCTGAATGCCCTAAGGAAAGCAGCGGCGCAGGAAGTCCGCGCCGAGTCGAACGGAAACATCTCCCCGGCCAACACCATGCCATACATCATTGACGCGGTGCGCGCCTACGCCACCGTCGGCGAAATTTGCGAAGCGCTGCGCGAAGTTTATGGGACGTACACGGAAGTGAGCGTCACGTAAACTCCCCGCCACCAACGCTCTTCTTGAGCTAAAGGTTCATCTGCTACACTGACTCGCTCATCTCAAACTATGGACTACGTTCTCGGAATTGACGTTGGCACTGGCGGGACGCGAGCGGTGCTGGTGGACCGCGCCGGCGCCATCGCCGGGTCGACAACCTGTGAGCATGCTCCCTTGGCTTCGCCGCAGACCGGATGGGCGGAGCAGGACCCGCATGACTGGTGGAAGGCCGCACGTTCGGCGATCTGTCAGGTGCTCGCTGACGCTGGGAATCCAAACGTTATTTGTGTTGGTCTAGCCGGCCAGATGCACGGCGCGGTGCTGCTGGATGAAAGCGATCAAGTACTCAGACCGGCGCTCATCTGGTGCGACCAGCGCACGCAGGCGCAGTGCGACTGGCTGAACGCGAAGCTCGGCGAGCAGCGGATCATCGAACTGACGTGCAATCCTGCGCTGACCAATTTCACTCTGACCAAACTGCTGTGGGTACGGGATAACGAACCGGAAATCTGGAAGCGCTTCCGGCGAGTGCTGTTGCCGAAAGATTACGTTCGCTTCTGTCTCACCGGCGAACACGCGATGGATGTCGCGGATGCCAGCGGTACGCTGATGCTCGACGTAGCGCAGCGAAGATGGTCGAAGGAAATGATGTCGGCTGCCGACTTGCCGATGAGCTGTCTGCCGAGGTTGTTCGAGTCTCCAGAAGTTTGTGCGCGCATTTCTGAAGCCGGAGCGGTGCACTCGGGATTGAAAGCGGGAACGCCGGTTGTTGCCGGAGCCGGAGACCAGGCCGGCGGCGCGGTGGGAATGGGAATCGTGCGGGCGGGCGTGGTAAGTGCGACCATTGGGACATCGGGCGTAGTGTTCGCCGCGACTGACACTCCCGCGATGGACGCAAAGGGGCGGGTGCATACTTTCTGCCACGCGGTACCTGGACGTTGGCATGTAATGGGTGTGACTCAGGCGGCGGGACTATCATTCCGCTGGCTGCGCGATCTACTGCGCAATTCCGGTGATCTTTCTTACGACGACCTCACGCGCGAGGCTGTCGCGGTCCCCGCTGGGTCCGACGGAGTGCTCTGGGCGCCCTACCTGATGGGAGAACGCACGCCGCATCTTGATCCGAACGCGCGCGCGACTTTGACCGGGCTGGCAGGCAGCCACACTCGCGGACACGTGGTGCGGGCGGTACTCGAAGGCGTGGCGTTCAGCCTCAAAGACACATTTTCGCTTTTTGCCGAAATGCAGGTTCCGGTAAGCAAGGTTCGGCTGGGGGGAGGCGGGGCCCGCTCCGACTTGTGGCGGCAGATCCAAGCCGATGTGTATGAGCAAGAAGTGGAAATTCTGACAACAGAAGAAGGCGCGGCCTACGGCGGAGCGTTGTTAGCTGGGGTAGGAGCGAAATTCTGGGGATCAGTCGAAGAAGCTTGCGATGCAGTGGTGAGTGTGCAGACCAGAGTGACTCCGGAAGCGCGGTCCACACCGGCGATCGAGAAGCAGTATGAGAACTACCGGCAACTGTATCCTGCTCTGAAGCCGATTTTTGCCCGTATGAGCTAGAACTGACCCACCCCCTCCCCTTCGACTAGGCTCAGGGCAGGCTCTGTCTCCAAAGAACGGAGAGGCGATTAAGGACGGAGCACCCGAGTACTAAATTCTGAGACGGCACCTGCGCCCGATTCAACTAACAATCCTGATATGTTTAATCATGGTTGAGGTTACGTGCAGCGGTCTGCTATTTGATCTTGACGGCGTGCTGGTGGATTCCACGCCCGCCGTCGCACGCGTGTGGACGAAGTGGGCCCTCGGTCACGGCTTTGATCCGGAAGAAACCGTGCGACTGGCGCATGGGCGTCCCAGCCTCGCCACCATTCGCGATCTTCTTCCCAATGCCAACTTCGTGGCAGAAAACGAAGTTGTCCTAAGAGGCGAGATTGAGGATACCGCCGGTGTGGTGCCGCTGCCCGGTGCTCGTGAACTGCTTAGTTCCCTTCCCGCCGATCGCTGGGCGATTGTGACCTCATGCGCACGCCCGTTGGCAGAAGTGCGACTGAAAGCCGCGGGCCTGCCCATTCCCCGACGGCTGCTGACTTCCGATGATGTGACGAATGGCAAGCCGGATCCCGAACCTTACCGCAAAGGCGCAGCCCTGCTGGGGGTTCCGTCGCCGAAATGCCTGGTTTTTGAAGACGCGCCAGCTGGGATTCTGGCGGGAAAGGCCGCGGGCGCTTTGGTAGTGGCTTTTAGAACTACTGCAACTGATCCTGAGCTGGAGGCTGCGGGTGCCGACTGGATTGTGCAAGGCTGCAGCAGCTTGTCCGTCGTAGAATCTGATCACGGCTCTGACCTGGTCAGGCTCTCCTTAAATGACTGAAAAGCAATATCGGAAGATCGCTTCCGCTTGTAAAAAGATTGTCAAGCATGCACCCGCGCCAACCCGCGCCGCGCCCGATGGTAGTAGTCTTGATATACGTAAGCCTCGCCAGTGGCGAAGAAAAAGGGGAAAGGAAAAAGCTATGCTTCGCGTGGGAGAGAACACGGATCATCCTTACTCACCGCTTCCGGGTCCCCAAAGACTTCCGCAGCGGGCAGCTACCGTCGTAGAGCGCATCATGGTGGTGGAAGACGATCGCGCAGTTCAAAAAGCCTTGCAGCGGCTGTTCGAAGCCGAAGGCTACGGGGTACAGATCTCACCGGACGGAACGTCGGCGCTCGAAGACTTTCGCCTGGCTACGCCTTCCGCTGTGGTGCTTGACCTGCGACTGCCGGGCATCTCAGGCCGCGAGCTTTGCCACGAATTCAAGCAACATTCTCCGGCAGTTCCCATCATTGTTCTGAGCGCAACCAGCGATGTTTCGGACAAAGTTTTGCTGCTCGAACTTGGCGCGGACGATTATGTGACCAAGCCCTTCAGTCCGCGGGAATTGCTAGCCCGGGTGCGCGCAGCTTTGCGGCGGACGACGCGGCCCTCGGTCACGGAAAAATTCTCCTTCGGGGAAGTGTTTATTGATTTCACGAAAATGGAGATCATTCGGGAAAACCAGACCATTGCTCTGACGGCTCAGGAATTCAAGACCTTGAAATTCATGGTACAGAACGCCGAGCGCGTCATCACCCGCGATGAACTGCTCAACGAAGTCTGGGGATACCACAACTACCCGTCCACTCGGACGGTGGACAATCACATCCTGAAGCTGCGCCAGAAACTGGAAAAAGACCCCGCCAATCCAGTACATTTCCGGACCGTGCACGGTGTAGGCTATAAGTTCGTGAGCTAGGATCGGCGCGAGGCGAGCCGCATGGTCAGAGTCCGATTACAAACCAAGTTTCTGCTCTCCATGGTTCTGATCACGGCCGGCCTGACCTCCCTGAGCCTGCTTCTGGTCCGGCAAAGTGTGCGGTCGGAGGTGCGGCAAGAGATTTTTTCCGACCTGCAAAATTCGGTAAGCACATTCCAAAGCTTCCAGCGCGAGAAAGTAGTCACACTCAGCCATTCCGCCGATCTCCTGGCCGACCTCCCCAATCTCCGAGCGCTGATGACCACCCACGATGAAGCCACCATCCAGATGGCTCTGCACCGCTCTGGAAACTGGCCGGCAGCGATTTGTTTGTGCTGGCTGACCGCAGTGGCACCGTGGTAGCGCTGCACACGAATACTCCCGGCTTCACGCGGGAGATGGCGCAACAGTCGTTGACTTCTTCGCTGTCCCATCAGGAACGTTGGTGGTTTGGCTCCAAGAATTTGTACGAAGTTTTTCTCAAGCCAATTTATTTTGGTCCGGCTGCAGCGAACCACCTGCTGGGATTCTTGGTGATCGGGTTCGAGATTGACGATCACGTGGCCTCCCAAATCAGCCGGATCGCGAACGGCAAAGTTGCCTTTTATTACGGAGATAACATTGTCACCAGCACTCTGGGCCCCGCAGTCGAAGCCGAACTCGCCCGGCAGAAGCTACCAGAGGCTGACCGCGGCATTTCTCAGGCACAGTCGGTACAGCTGGATAAGGAGCGGTTTTTGGAAACCACTCTGGAACTGGCGCCGCAAGGTAGTCCGAATGTGCGGCTCACGGTGCTCAAGTCTTACGACCAGGCGACTGCATTTCTGCAGAAGCTCAACCGACTGCTTCTGGGTTTGGGAGTGTTGGCGGTCTTAGTGGGAAGCACTCTGGTGTTCTTTATCTCCCACACCTTTACTCGTCCACTCTCCAGCTTGCTCTCGGGAGTGGCGGCTTTGGAGCAAGGCGACTTTACCTATGCCCTGGATGCCGGCGGCGGCGACGAAGTCGCGGAGTTGGCGCGCGCCTTCGACCGTACCCGAGAGAGCTTGTTTCATACTCAGCAGAACTTGATTGAGTCGGAACGGCTGGCCACCATCGGACGCATGGCCAGTTCCATTTCCCACGACTTGCGCCACTCGCTGGCAGCCATTGTGGCCAATGCGGAATTCCTTTGCGAATCCCATCTCTCGCGTGAACAACGCGAGGACCTGTATCAAGAAGTTCGCGCGGCGGTAAATCGTATGACTGAGCTGATTGATTCGCTGCTCGAGTTTTCCCGCACCCGGGCATCGTTGCGCCCGACCTATGGCAGTTTGCGCAGCACTTTGGACGATGCCATTCGGACGGTCAAATCCAGTCCGGAATTCCACGACGCCAGAATCGATGTTCATCAAGTGGGCAGCGTTGAGGGCTGGTTTGATCATCGAAAACTGGAACGCGCCTTCTTCAATCTGGTCCTGAATGCGTGCGAGTCGCTGCCCTCCAGCTCGGGGAAGGTGGACCTTGAGCTTTGCGGCAGTGGCAGTGGAGTTGACGTCAAGGTCAGCGATAATGGCCGAGGCATTCCCGACCCCATCCGGAATACGCTGTTTGAGCCCTTCGTTAGCCAGGGAAAAGAGAATGGGACCGGTCTTGGCTTGACGGTAGTGCAGAAGATCATTCAAGATCACGGGGGTGAAGTTGTGGTGGAGCGGACTTCGCCTGAGGGGACCGTGTTTCGCATCACGCTTCCTCATCCTGCGCCCGGCGCCCGGACCAGCGACGGGGGAGCGTCCGAAGAGCCCGCGGCCGAAGCCAGAATCAACTCCACCAAGCAGGCGTGAACCTGAATTCTCGGCTTCCACGGCCTGTGGGCCACATTTCTGTTTGGGGAGGGAAGCTTGAAGCAGCAGAGGGATTTCTTGATCCGTTCGGCTAGATTCTCCGTTGCCATGGCGTTTGCCATGACTTGCATCTCCGCCTCAGCTCAGCAGCCGGCGACAGCGTCAGCAGACGCCAATCTGGCCGAGTCAATAAAAGAATTGCGCGAACAAGTTCAGGAGCTGCGGTCCGCAGTTGCCGACATGAAATCGGAGGCTGCGCAATACCGGGCTGAGAGTGCGGAACTCCGCAAAGAGTTGGAGAGTCTGCGCACTCCTCCGATCGGCGGCGAAGCCCAGGTAGGTCCGGCCGAGGCGGTCCCCTTAACAGCGGCCGGAAGCGCGCCGCTCAATCAACGCGTATCGGCACTCGAAGAAACGACTCAGTTATTAGATGGCGAACTTCGCAGCCAATACCAGACTAAGATTGAAAGCGCCTCAAAATATCGGGTCAGGTTTTCTGGCCTCGCCTTGCTGAATCTCTTCCGCAACGGGGGTTTAGTAGACAATCTGGACTTCCCCACCTATGCGATCCCCAAGAGCCCTTACGGCCCAAATTCGAGCTTCGGGGCAACCCTTCGCCAGTCCGAACTAGGCCTGGAAGTCTTCGGTCCCGATTTAGCGGGAGCCAAAACGAGAGCTGAAATCCAGATGGACTTCGGCGGCGGCTTCCCGTCAGCTGCGTTGGATGGCATAAACACCGGACTAGTGCGGCTGCGTACGGCGAACATGCGGCTGAATTGGGAGCACACTTCGCTCATCGTTGGACAGGATGGCCTTTTCATCTCGCCACTGTCCCCGACATCTTTCGCCTCACTAGCCATTCCCAGCCTCGGATACTCGGGAAATCTGTGGGCGTGGACGCCGCAGTTGCGTGTTGAACACAGGTTTGAGCTCTCCGACGGCCAGAATGTGATCGTGCAGGGCGGAATACTGGATAACCTTACCGGGGAGCCATCGTACGGATCACATCGCATCCCGCAGGCGGGCGAGACGTCGGGCCAGCCGGCTTACGCGGCGAGGATTGGTTGGAACAAAGAGCTGAACGGCCGGCCGACTTCCTTCGGTGCCAGCGGATATTATTCGCGCCAGAATTGGGGTTTTGATTGGAACGTGGACGGATGGGCCGCCGCCGCCGATTGGCGTTTCCCTCTGGCTCCCAGAGTTGAGCTCTCCGGCGAGTTCTATCGGGGTCGCGCGGTTGGTGGGTTGGGTGGAGGCATCGGACAGTCCATCCTTTTCAGCGGGAACCCCCTAGATCCCACTTCGGGCTTTCGCGCCGTGAATTCGGCGGGCGGTTGGTCGCAGATCAAGTTCTCAGCGACGCCCCGCCTCGAATTCAACGGAGCATTTGGAGTAGATGATCCTTTCTCTGCGGACATTCACTGGTTTGCTTCTCCTGTGGGCTACTACCCCGCGGTGCTGGCGGCAAATCGCAGCGCCATGATGAACTTCATCTACCGTCCACGATCCGATCTGTTGTTTTCGGCAGAATATCGCCATCTGCGGACGTCCGAAATTGGCGCGCTCAATACCGCTGACCAGGTCAACCTAATCATGGGAGTACTGTTCTAAATAGATATGCTCAACTTCCCCAAATCACGCGCGCGGTTGCTGGCCGCCCGGCCCTGGCAAGTGTGGCTTTGGGCAAGCGTTCTGCTGTGCGCTCAAGCGGGCGCTGAGGAGACGCTGTCGGCCCGAGTCAAAGTGGTTGAAGCCGGCGGCAAGGGCGAATCGTCTCACGCGGAGAACGTTGTGGTTTGGCTCAGTCCCATCGGCGCGCAAACTGCGACTAAGCCATTTCCTAACCATCCCCTGCGGCTCACTCAACACAACAAAAGCTTCGAGCCCCACCTGCTGGTGGTTCCGGTTGGCGCGGTGGTCCAGTTTCCTAATCGCGATCCGTTTTTTCACAACGTCTTTTCTCTGTTCGAAGGCAAGCGGTTCGATCTTGGACTTTACGAAGCCGGTACCACCCGGAATGTAAGCTTCGATCGTGCGGGGGTCTCTTACATTTTCTGCAACATTCACGCCGAAATGAGCGCGGTCGTGATTGCTCTGGATACGCCCTATTTTGGGATTTCCAATCAAAAAGGCGAAGTCGTGATCCCTCAAGTTCCAGCTGGACGTTACACCATGCGAGTGTGGTATGAGACGGCATTGCCGGAAACCCTCAACGCCATGACGCGGCAAGTCAGCGTCACGGCGAACAGCTCTACCCTCGGACTTCTAGAAATACCTGCCGGACCGGCCGCGACCGCCCACAAGAACAAGTACGGAATGGACTACGAACCTCCCAACCCCAACATCCCCGCCTACGACCATCCCTGAAGCTGCGTTGTGTTTGACGAGAACCGAATCGCTGTTGTTCCCCGCAGGCCTTAGTCACGAAACACACGTCCTTTTCGGCAGCCGAACAGCAAAATAATCTCTCGCCCGAAACTCCTCGGCCAGCCCGCAGGCTGGCCTTTTCTCTGCCCGGGTTTCACTCAAGGATGAGTTTTTGCGAGACCACACCAGGAGCCGACTCAGTCGTGGTTTCATAAAAAAACGATTTTTCGCCAGATTCATGATAAAAATGTAGGTCCTTCTAAACCACTTCTGCGAGGTCCACGTCCGACCTATGGTCATGACAGGTGTAAAGAGTCCAGCGACGGTTCAGAGTGAGAACACCGGCACCAATTACGGCCCAGCGTTAGCAGTGCTCACTACTCTCTTTTTTATTTGGGGATCGCTCACTTCGTTAAATGACGTCCTGATTCCGTTTGTGCAGAATGTCTTTCACCTCAACCTTGCACCGAGCGCACTGATCCAAACAGCGTTCTTTTCTGCGTATTTCTTCTTTTCGATTCCCTCGGCAAGGATTATTGACTGGATTGGATATAAACGAGCCATCATCGTGGGACTCGGTACAATGGTGGTCGCGTGTTTGCTGTTTTATCCCGCAGCTAAGCTTCCCTCTTTCCCTGCTTTCTTGGCTGCATTGGTGATCCTCGCCGCCGGAATCACGGTGCTTCAAGTCGCCGCCAATCCTTATGTGGCTGTGTTGGGCAGGCCAGAAACCGCATCCAGTCGTTTGGTTCTGACACAGGCGTTCAATTCTCTTGGGACAACAGTTTTTCCTTGGGTTGGAGCTACGCTGATCCTGAAAGAATCGGTCAGCGCGGCGTCGCAAAGCGCGGCGCAGGATGCAGTGGTCAGGCTTTACGTCTATTTCTTTGCCATAGTCCTGGTACTCCTGGCGGTATTGTTTGCGGTCTTCAAACTCCCCAAAATGGAAGCAGCGGAACACCACATCGGCGAGAAAGTCGCTGATTCGGTGTGGAAGCACCCGAACCTAGTCTTTGGCGCGATTGGGATTTTTGTGTATGTCGGCGCTGAAGTGGCTATCGGCAGTTCCATCGCGAACTATCTCGCGCTCAACAACATCGGCCATTTCGCTTCCAACGTCACGGATCCGGCTGCTCAATACCTTGCGGCGAAAGCGGTCGCAGCGCGATACATAGCCCTCTATTGGGGGGGGGCGATGGTGGGCCGCTTCATCGGCTCTGCGGTTCTCCAGAAGGTGAGAACCTCGCAGGTGCTTGCGTTCTGCGCGATAATGACCGCTCTGCTGGTGACAATTTCGGTTCTGTCCAGTGGACCTTTGGCTATGTGGTCGATCTTGTCCGTGGGACTATTCAACTCAATCATGTTCCCTTGTATCTTCACCAGTGGCATTGCCGAACTCGGACAACTTACAGGTGACGGCTCAGGCATTTTGAACACTGCGATCGTGGGAGGAGCAGCGATTCCGTGGATCGTCTTCAAAGTGGCTGACATGATCAACCGTGCCTCTTATCCGACAATGACCCAGGGTGAGCTTAGCTGGGGACAGGGTGTTCATTACGCTCTGATCATCGCCGCGGTCTGCTATCTATACATTCTGTTTTACGCCGTTAGCGGTTCCAAGCCGAACAGCGAGCGCTATGGCAGCGCGGGGGCGCCTTCTTAGGCGTGGAGAAGCGCGTCTTCGTCGGCGTGGACGTCGGCGGCACCAAAGTTGCCGCTGGCTTGGTAGACGCGAATGGGGAGATTGGCGCGCAGAGCCGGGTTCCAATGGTCTCGACCGCATCGGCGAAAGAGGGGCTGAGCGCAGTTCTTCAGGCCATTGCGCAAGTTCTTCCCAATGGAGAAACTCGGGTTTCTGGAATCGGAATTTGCGCGCCCGGTCCGCTCGATCCCACAACTGGCATGATCCTCAACCCTCCCAACGTTCCCTGCTGGCGCAATTTTCCGCTGGCGGGGGCGGTGCAAAAAATCTACCGTGTGCCCGTCCACGTGGACAATGACGCCAACGCGGCCGCGCTCGCCGAAGCCCGATGGGGTGCCGGACGCGGCTATCCAAGCGTCTTCTACGCGACCATCGGCACCGGCATCGGTACCGGCATAATCTTCGACGGTCATATTTTTCATGGCCGCACCGGGGCCGCCGGTGAAGGTGGGCACGTTAGCATTGATTGCCAGGGCCCGCTCTGCGCTTGCGGTAAGCCGGGATGCATTGAAGTCTTTGCGTCAGGGACGGCGATTGTCAAGCGCGCGCGTCAACAAATTACTGCGGGATGCAAGTCTTCCATGCTGGAGCTAGCGGGCGGCAATCTTGAAGCGGTGACTGGCGAAATTGTGGGAAAGGCTTTCGCGGCGGGTGATCTCTTAGCCACGACAATCCTGACTGAGACTGCGCAACTGGTCGCCCTGTGGCTGGGCAACATGATTGACTTGCTCGATCCGCATGTAATCGTGATTGGCGGCGGCGCGGCCGCATTGCTTCGGCCGTTCTTCGATCAAATGCGCCAGCGGATTCCGCAGCTCACGGTGAATCCGCGGGCTAACGAGGTTCCCATTGTGTCTTCGCGATACGGCGCCGACTCGGGCATTGCCGGCGGCGCGGCACTGTGCGCATGATTAGCTTTCCTACGAGGCCAAGATGATTCGTAATATTCTGCTCTTCTCCATTTTCCTGCTGGCACTAATTTTACCCGCGTCTGCGCAATCCGGCACTGTGATTTTTCGGGAAACCGGCTTTCCGTCGGCTGACTCCGCGCCTGCTCCCGATGCCCTGCTGCAACATGTTCTGACCGATGCCCAACTCGCCTCAACCTCAGAACTCAAAGATCGCTTGAACTCGGCGAAGCTTCTGGTGCTCCCCTACGGCTCCGCCTTTCCGGAAGATGCCTGGCCCGAGATCTACGGCTACCTGCAGCGCGGCGGTAATCTACTCGTGATCGGAGGCCGTCCCTTTACCCGCGCCGTTTATCGCGACGGCAGTACCTGGAGACTGCGCGACTACAGTGTGCGCTACACCCGTCCGCTGATGATGGATCAGTATCAGGACACGCCCGGCTCAGCCGGATTGAAGTTCGAATCAAATCCCGACATTCCACTTGCGATTCCACAGTTCGCGTGGAAGCACGCTTTCAGCCCGATCATTCATTTGAGTGCCGTTGACCTTTACAACCGCGGCGGATCGGCAGGGTCGATTGACTCGAATTTGGACGCGCTCGCCTGGGGTACGAAAGACGGGCGGCGCATGTCGGCTCCAGTGATTCAGATTGATCACTTCAGAAACGGATTTGATGGCGGCAGGTGGATTTTTGTCGATGCTGACCTGCCTCCAGATTTCTTTACCAGTTCGAATGCTGCGAAAATTCTTACGGAACTCTCGAATCGCGCTTGGCACGGGGCCGAGGAATTCACGGTCCGCCCGACGCTTCCACTCTATTTACCAAGTGAGCCGATCGAACTCGATGTTATTTTGTGGCCTCAAGACAGTCACGGAAATATCTTCACGCTCCGAGACAAGCGAACCGGGAAGTTATTCGACGTGACTGGCGACGGGAAACGCATGGGAGCGATTCAGATCGCCGTATTCCCGGATGACGATCCCAAGCATCGCTCCTCTATTACGGTTGATCTCTCACACCCAGGCCCGATTTTGTTGCCGCCTCCAGCGGAAAAGGGGTTGCACATCATCGAGGCAAAGCTAATCAATGGCTCAGAAACCGTTGCCACCTACCACTCAGCATTCTGGATTCGCGACCTCGATTACCTGCGCTCCGGCCCGAAGCTCGGCGTGAATGAGAACTACTTTGAGTTGGATGGCAAGCCTCTCGCCGTCGTCGGCACTACATACATGTCGAGCGAAGTCCAGCGGCTTTATTTCGATCATCCCAACGTTTACGCCTGGGACCAGGATCTCAGGCAGATTCACGACGCTGGGCTGAATATGATCCGCACCGGCTGGTGGACGGGCTGGGACAAGTTTGCCGACGAGAACGGCCGGCCCTACGAACGAACGCTGCGTACCATGGAAGCCTACCTGATGACCGCGCGCAAGTACGGTCTGCCGGTGCAGTTCAACTTCTTTGCATTCTTACCGGAAGTTCTTGGTGGAGTGAATCCGTATCTCGACCCGGAAGCGGTCCGCAAACAGAAGAGGTTGGTTTCGGCCGTCGCTGCACGTTTTCACGATGTCCCATTCCTCGCTTACGATTTGATCAACGAGCCCAGCTTTTCAAAGCGCCTGTGGACCATGCGTCCGAACGGCGACTGGATTGAAACCCAGAAATGGAATGAATGGCTGGACAAGCATTATCCGAAGCGGGCCGACCTTGCTGCGGCATGGAGTGTTCCTATCACTTCGGTCCAGGGAAGTATTCCGCTACCCGAAGACATAGATTTCGCGCCCCGCGGCATGTACAACGGCCGCAACTCGTTGCGCATTTACGACTACGAAATGTTTGCTCAGGAAAGTTTCGGCAACTGGGTGCGCATCCTGCGCGAGGCTATTCGCGACGCAGGTTCGCAGCAACTCATCACCATTGGCCAGGACGAAGGCGGCTTCCAGGACCGTCTATCGCCCGCATTCTTCGGTTCTTCAGTTGACTTCACCACCAATCACTCTTGGTGGCAGAACGATTCCATTCTTTGGGACTCGCTGGTGGCGAAGCAGCCCGGCAAAGCTATGCTGATTCAAGAGACTGGATTGCAGCGCGAGCTGAATCTCGACGAGAGCTCCCGCCGCACGCCGGAGAACGAAGCTGCGCTCTTTGAACGCAAAGTCGTGATGTCGTTCGTGCAAGGCTCAGGCGCGATCGAATGGCTGTGGAATACCAACTCGTACATGACCGAGGGCAACGAGACTCCGATAGGCGCACTCCGCGCCGACTTGACGGAGAAGCCGGAAGCTACCGTCATGCGCAATTTTGCCAAATTCGCTGCTGTGCTTAAAGATCATCTGCACGATCCACAGCCGGCGCAGGTCGCGATCATCGCGTCGCAGTCGGCGCAATACTCGGCTCTGGCGGACGCCCAGATCGAAGCGCAACGAAAATCCGCACGCGCTCTGGCTTACCATGCTCGGCTTACGCCCTATCTGATCTACGAGAATCAGATCGAAAAGATGGGATCGCCGAAACTGGCCATTCTCCCTTCCGCCCAGTCACTTACTGAGAAAGCCTGGCAGGCGCTGATGAAATATGTGGAAGGCGGAGGCAATCTCTTGATCGCCGGGCCGGTGGATCGCGATGAGCATTGGCAGAGAGTCAATCGTGCTGCCGCGTTGCTGCCCGGCGCTCAGGTAGTACCGCTGACCTACCACAATGCTTCCATCCTAGTTTTCGATGCCATGCCGAATCAGGCTCTACCAGCGTTGAATAGCACTTCTCTCGCTTTTGATCTGCAAGCTCAAGGCTGGCTGGAGTCGTTGCAATTCCAAGGTGGCAACTTCACAGAAATCAATCACGGCAACGGACGCATTTTCTGGGCGGCGCAACCGGTCGAGTTGGCTCAGAACTCCGACGCTGCGGGAAATCTTTATGCGTACGTCGCTGCGCGACTCGGAATCCAGTCGCAGTTCGAGCTTCTGGCGCCGCTTTCAGCCGGAGTCATGGTCTATCCCATGGCGCTGGAGGATTCGGTTCTGTACATCATCGTCTCGGATAACGCGGAGGATGCGAAGATTGATTTGCGAGACAAGAGCAGCGGGGTCCGCATCAACATTAGTCTCCCGGCGGAACACGCAGCGTTGGTACTGATTGGAAGAAAAGAGAAAACGATAATCGACAGTACTGTACCCGTTGAAATCTCATTGCCCAAAGGCAAGAAAATTCAAGACCTGGTGCGAATTCAACTTCCGTAGAGAACCGGACAAGGAATCGACGATTCCAGGTCGGGCACAATCACTTCTGACCCTTCAGCAACCCTCTGCTCCGCAGCCAATTCGCCAACAGCGTCGGCCATTGGCCAAGCATAGGATCGTCCAAGTCCAATCCCACGCCGTGCAGACCCTTTTCGAAAACGTGCATCTCAGCCGGGACTTCCGCCTTGCGCAGTGCCAAATAAAACGCGACTGTGTTCTCCGGAGGCACCGCGGTGTCTGCATCCGTGCTGAACAAGAATGTCGGCGGAGTTTGCGGCGTGACGTGGAGTTCACTCGAAAGCTCTGCGCGTAGTTTCGGATCGGCATTCTCGCCCAGCAGGTTGGTCGCAGACCCCTGGTGCGTGTAAGGCGCGGTGAATGAAATCACGGGATAAGCCAGAATCAGGAAATCAGGCCGGCAACTGAAACGGTCGATGGGATCGGCAGCCGAAGCATTCCCACTATCGAAATGGATCCCAGCTGTCGAGGCCAAATGCCCGCCGGCTGAGAATCCCATGATGCCGATGCGGTGCGGGGAAATTCCAAGCTCCGCCGCTCGCGATCTAACCATTCGGATGGCCCGTTGTGCGTCTCCCAACTCAATGGGATAGTGATAACGCGGCCCCAGGCGATACTTCACCACAAACGCGGTGACTCCCAGCGCGTTAAACCAGTTCGCGACTTGCCGACCTTCGTGATTCGACGCCAGCATGCCATAGCCGCCACCCGGGAATACGATCACTGCCGTCCGCGACTCGGCGGGGTGCAACGTCAGATAGATGGTCAGCGTTGGTTTGTCGCTGTCATCGTTCCCCAGCGCTCCGGGCGCGCCGTTCTCCCACAGCGGAATGGTCTGCGGTTCGGCGACTAGATTGAGTTTTTCACTGGCCGACTGCGAATGACCAGCTCCGGTCAGCGCCAGACAGATGAGTGGAATGCCAAGCAGTCTCACCACGTGTTGTAGGCCGTTCCGTTGGTACCGATCTGGGTGGAGGAGCTGTGAACATCATCAATGCCGCCTTCGTCCTGCTGGTCGGGCGAACTGATAGTGTCCTGTGCCTGGTCCACGGTCCAATCGACCTGACCGCTGATGGGGTCTACCGGAATCTGCTTCAGATAGCCCGCCTGCAGCAGATCTTCGAGCGACTGCGGAGCCTTCTGCTTGTCGAGGGTGTACTGCGAGATCAAAGTGCGCAGCGTGAACAGGTCCTGCCGCAGCACCGACTCGCGCGCATGTTTTATCTGCTGCTGGTACATTGGCGCTGCGATCGACACCAGGATCAGCAGAATGGACATCACCACCATCAACTCCAGCAACGTGAAGCCGCGGGCTCTGCTGTTCTTTCTTGCTCTCATCTCTTCTTTATCCGTTACCAGTCCTTGTACTTGGTTCCGTCGAGCGCGGTACCTGTAGACTTGCTATAAACATCGAAAACGTTGTTCCCGTCCCAGGAGTCGGAAGTGGGATCGTCCTGCATGGAACGCATCCCCCACTCGGTATTGCCAGTCATCGGATCAATCGGGATGTGGCGCAGGAACTTCAGTTTCTTTCCGTTAACGTCCACTCCCGTGACCATGGTATCCAAGTCGGGTGGATAACCTTCCGACCCGACTTTGATCTGGAAGGCTCCCCGCTCGGCCGCGTCCTTGTAGCGGTCAATCGCATCCCGCACTTCCCACAGATCGTGGCGCAATTCGCGTTCCCTTTCTCGTTTGATGGTAACTCGCGCCAGCGGAATCGCCATCCCGGTCAGAATCATCAGGATGGTGATGGCCGCGATCATCTCGATCAGAGTGAACCCGCGGGTCCGCATTCGTGAAATCGGCATTTGTGAGGTCTGCATGAGGAACGGTTTGGGGACCCCGATTTGCATGGAAAATTAGCTCTTGGCTCTTAGCCAAAGCGGGTCGTGACTCGCGCGTGAATACGAGACGATCGGCCGCGGGCGATTCCTCTAACAGCCGAGAGCCAACAGCCTTGAGCCGCTTTTGAGAGCTGCTCTTATTGAATTGTAACCGTTGCCGTGGCCCCATCAACAGGCAGGGCCTGCATGGCGGGATCGCGGGCTCCGCCCCGGGCAATAGTGAGCGAACCCTGGCCTGCAGCTTTGGCCATGAAGGTCAAAGTCACGACCGGTCCCTGGCCGGAGATTCCAGTGGCGCCCGGGGGACGCATCGCTGTGATTTGCATTGTGCCATCGTCCTCGCGATGGGTAACGGTGACAATCTGGCCATCCTGCGAGAGTAAAGATCCGTTAGAAACGTTTACCACCTGCAATATCTTGGGATCGTAGGAAAGCTGGAGCGGAACCGTATGTACATTCTGCGCGCCGTTCAGCAGCACGCTTACTGTGAAGGTGGACCCCGCGGGCTGCGTGGAGGCGGGCGGATCAAAGGCAAAGCTCGCCTGCCCGGCCGCTCTCTCCGTCAACTGCGGCATAGGCGGAGCGGTGGCCGCCGGTGCTGGCTGCGGAATTGCGACTGACCCTGCTCCCGCTGCCGGCCCAGGCGTCTGCGTTGCGGGCGCGGCAGTGTGGCTGGCGCGACGCAGCCCAATCGCACTGGCCGTCCCCACATCAATCGCTTCCTCATTCAGATTGCTCAACACTTGGCGGCGGACAATATGCGGGATCAACACGAAAACAGTTTCGGTCTCCGAATGCTCCGTCTGAGTCTGGCCAAATAAGTACTTGAGGATGGGAACTTGCGCCAGCCCGGGGATTCCCGAGAGACTCTTGGTGTCGGAGTCCTCCAGCATCCCGCCCATCAAATTAGCTTCGCCTTCGCGAAGACGTACTTCATTGGAAATTTTCCTTTGCCCAATGATGGGCTGGGAAATCCCGCCGATGTTCGAGTTGCCGGTCACAGAGGAAATATCCATCTCAATCTTGAGCGTGACGTCGCCGTTGGAGTGGACTCGCGGCGTAATGTCAATATTCACGCCTACGTCGGTATATTGGAATTGGGTGTTGACTAAGGGATTGATTCCTACTCCGCCAATGCCAGGCTGGAATGAGCCGGTAGCTATGGGGATGCGATCACCAATCTTTAGAGATGCCTTCTGTCCGTCCACCGCCCGAATTTGCGGGTTTTGAATCAGTTTGGTGCTGTTATCTGAAAACAGTGCGCTGACATTCGCCGGCGGAATGGTGACCTGAAAATCGGTTGCATTGAGGTTTGCTAGTTGGTTCAAGTTGATGGAGCCGTTTGAAGTAGTCGTAGTGCCGCTATTTGTTGTTGTGCCATTTGTCGTGGTCGTCGAAGTGGTCACGTTCGGCTGCAACTGCACCGTCAAACTGGTAGGCGGACTGATGCCGAGAGTCCTGTCCTTCTTGCGGCTGATCTGCAGCACAGCGACATCCACCACCACTTCTGGCTTGGACCGATCCAGATCACCCACTAATTTGTGCGCCAGTGCAATCTGGTCTGGCGTGCCACGGACAACTATGGCACCTTCCGACGGCAAAGGCTGGATGCGCGAGATTTCCAGTATCTGGCGTAGGGCATTCACTACATCCTGTAATTCTGTGGGCTGCGAAAGGTTCGAGAGATAGAAAGTCTTGATAACGCTCTGTTCCAAGTCTTTCCGCTTGGCCGGATTGTCGGCGGCGATAAAGACGGTATTCGGGGTAACCGGACGCCAGAAAGTCTTCGACTCCAGCGCGACAATCTCCAGCGCTTCTTCCAGAGAAACTGAGTTGAGTTCGACTTTGATGCGGCGCGAAGTGTACTCGGGATCAAACAGCATGTTGATGCCCGCCAGCTTCCCGATGGTCTCGTAGATCACTTTGGTATCTTCATTAGCGATTTTGAGGCTAATGGGCACATTCGGGAGCGCGCCCAGTTCGACCGGTGCACCAGCCTGCTGCAGCCGTTTCTCGAGTACGCTGAGCTCGCGCGGGGTGGCATTGGCTCCAGGGGATTTGGCCGCCTCAATCATCTGGTTGGTGACTTGGATTTCCTGCTTGGCAATCGCGCTCGAGGGATCAATCTCTACCGCCTTCTGGAACTCGGCCAGTGCCTCTTCCAGGCGACCTGCCTCTCGCAACAATTGCCCGCGATGCACATGCGAAGCACCGGCCAGGAATCTGAGCCGTTCATAGGCTGAGCGATACGACAGATCCTGCGGTTTCTGGTCGTAGGCCTGCTTATAGAAATCGTAGGCCTGCTCGAAGTTCTGCCGAGCCTCAGCGGTTTTACCCTTGGCATAGAGCGACTTAGCGTTTTCAGCTGCGGCTGGAAGAACGAAGATCAAGCACAGGGAGCAAATCAGCGCCGGGTGGATTGCGCGTTTCATCAACAAGTCCTCACAAGGTATCGTCTCCCCCCGCGGGGATCACATAATACTTGAATTGATCGAGAAAGCGCGATTATAGCATCGCTGGTAACTCTCCCAAGGTTACTGTTTTGCGTGTGTTTACACGATAGTGCTAGTACTTCCGGGGCAGACCGCCGCTCTAGTAGCGAACCGACTGTGCTTGCTGGAAGCTGTTGTATGCCTGCTAGGAGCCACCTGCTTCCATGCGTTACCCTATCCCTACCCCATGCCCCGGCAAGCCGCGCACCCGACCAAACCGAATGCGGAGAAGAATCCGCGCCGCGATCCTACCGCCGCCGGGCAGAGAGATGCTGCTGTCAATAGGATCGCCTCTCATAACTACTTCTTGCTGGAAAAATTTGAGACAGGCATTGCCTTGAGTGGTACTGAGGTCAAGTCCGTTCGAGGCGGCCAAGTCAACCTAAAAGACGCCTACGGCCTGATTAAAGACGGCGAACTGTGGCTGCTCAACTGCCACATCGGCGCCTATCAACATGGCAATATCTACAACCATGCTCCGCTGCGCACCCGGAAACTGTTGGTGCATAAGGAAGAGATTCGTAAGCTGATTGGCAAGACCCAGCAGAAGGGTCTCACCCTGATTCCCGTTCGCATG
>Ga0185299_10002951_pt1 | contig 24191 bp, 22 predicted proteins | sample PaiPotPPA55metaG_FD_128002 | JGI IMG/M metagenome (GOLD analysis project Ga0185299, IMG submission 128002) | Iron sulfur acid spring bacterial and archeal communities from Banff, Canada, to study Microbial Dark Matter (Phase II) - Paint Pots PPA... ... | reverse complement strand
ACAACCCAGCAGGGCAAATCCGCTTTTCGCGAAGCACTCCTCAAACATGCTGACAAGAGCATCAAAGCATTAAAGGAGGTGAACGCTCAGGGAATGATTACCTGGGACCCCGAAGGCGAGGAGTTTCTCGGCGCTTGCTATTACGGTGATCCGCGTCTTGTTCCGTCGTTCGCTCCGGAAATGGAGTTTAAGAGCAACGGAGGGAAAAGCGCCGTTGACGAATACTTCGAAAAGTTCCGCGCAGCCGGACTAAAAGTAGGTGTCTGCATTCGGCCGCAGCAAATCGCGATGGTAGATGGCCAGCCGGTGCATCAAGCTGCCGAGGACGAACACGCGGCACAGATTCTTCGGGAACGGATCGCCTATGCGAAGCAGAGATGGGGTTGCACACTTTTCTATGTGGATTCAACCGCAACTGCATATGGCGCGATTAATCCTGACGTTTTTAAAGCGGTCGCGGACGCGTATCCCGATATCTTGCTGATTCCAGAAAACGAATCGATGCGTTACTTCGCATACTCTGCGCCGCTTAATTCCTACATGCATCACAAGATTACTTCGACGCCAGTCGGCGCGCGGATGGTTTATCCGCATGCGTTTAGCGTGCTAATGGCGCCTGAAGGCGATCGGCCGGAAGATCACGATGCTCTTGTAGCGGCCGTGCGGCGCGGCGACATTTTGCTTTTCAACGGCTGGTATGCGGGTAACGAGGCGGGTAAAATCAAAAAACTGTACGACGAAGCGGCTCGATAACCCGAGATCGGAGGTTTGAGCGCCTCTCACCGCAGTGATCATGCGATAAAGCGAAACAGTGGTGGCCGATGGCTGTAAACCCATTCGTCTGTGAATTGCACTGGCATGGCGCGAAGGTAGGATTTGATACTCTCGTGCGAGATTGAGTATGCACGTAGACTCGTGCCTTGCTGCCGCTACAAATTGTAATTTAAGTTATAGCCATGCTTTCGACCCTCCGCGCACAAATCAAGCGACGGTTGATCCGGCGCCTGTGTTACGATGCAAGCGTCAGACTCAATCCGGAAGACTTGGACCTGGCAGCGGGAGAAGTCCGGAGTGATGTGGAGTGGATACACGTCCAGCCTGACGTCGATTTGAAGGTGTACTGGAAAGTTTTGCCGATTGGAAAAGGCCCGGCGGTTTCGCTTTATGCTTTTGGGTTCCAGATTCTCAGGTTCGATTGTTTCGGTGCAAAAGATGGCCATTTCCATCTTCTTCTAGGCTGGCCTTCACCGACTAGTGAAGATCGAGTTTGGCTGCCGGAGCCAAACGCCACTGCGCAAGTGGAACGCACAGTGTTCGAGTTGACAAACAACGTGATTTATTATCTGCAACGCCACAACGATGAACGTGTGCGTAGCCTGCACCTGGAACCAGCAACCTGGTCGACAGCGTGCACACAGGCCCGAGACAGGATGCTGCATTTTCTGTGTAGTGTTCCGGAATTGGCCGACGTGAAGTAGGGTCTCGTTGTTGCCGGCTACATCCTGGGACGTGTGGACCACTGATCGGCCGATACCGAGAGACGATATCTATTGGCCCATTTTGTCCGTGACCCTATTCAAACCGAATCTCAATCTCATCGCGGGCTGGATCGCGTACAGATGCGAATGAAAAGCCTGGAGAAAAATCTCCACGCCTTACCCGACCACCGGCGCGCTCGACCGCCGTGATCGCGAGCTCGCCACCAGCGAGGCCCTTCGTGGGTTTTCCAAGGTCTTAGATCCGGCCGCGAAATATCGACCAGCCGACTCGCTACGAGGTTCCAAGCTTCACGGAGTTGTTGGGAAGACCATGAATATTGGAATCCCCACCCCATTGCGATATCGTTTTTTCGCTGCCTGGTGGAAAACTCAGCATAGCGTTTTCGAACACGCTCGAAGCCCAAAAAATGGTAGTGAAGCAACAGTAGTTCGTCCCGGGTTGGCACAACAACACGGCCTGTTGGCGCTGCGCTGTGACGGCCAGGAGCATAATTAATGGCGTCGATTTCGTTGGGAGAGAAGATGTTCAATTTACTGTAAAGCGGGTAGCAAGCACCCCTGGTGATCGACTGGCAAAGCAAAGTTTTATCTTCAGGGAATCGTTCCGAGAGCATTTGGTACCCGAGACCAGGAATGATCGTTACGCCTCGCGCACGACAGTGTGCGAGATAATTATACATATCCGGGTGATACAGATGCTCATCGATATCTGTCACAATTACCCAGTCGGCAATGCCACGACTTTCTCTCCAGCAGGTCTCCTGAAGCGCGAGCGCCGAACTTATTCTCGACTCCGGATCGCTATATGGGAGTATTGGCCGCAATTCGACCTTGGGATTACGACGCAAAATCTCCTGGGAATCGTCGGTCGAAGCATCGTCATAGATGACGTACCGCTGAACGAGTTTGTCATAATGCAAAAAAAAGAAGGGCAGCATGTCTCTCTCGTTCCAGCAGCGCGCATAAAGCTCTATCTTCATTGGCATTTATCGAAGCTGTGGTGTGGAAACCGACGGCGGCTATCCGATGCTTGGAATTTCAGTCAGGTAATGTTAATCGTGACATACCCGTTTCGCCTATAAACAATCTAACTTCTGATAATTGCAAGAGTAAGCAGTGCGTAACATGAATAGCCATCCTAACGCGTCTAGAATAAAAGCCGATACGATCGTGATTGGCGCTGGTCCGGCCGGTTTGGGGGCAGCACTTGCATTAGGCGATTCCGCAATTGTCCTGGAGAGTCGCGAAACCGCGGGAGGACTTTGCGATACGCTGAGGCTGGATGGAGCGATCTTCGACCTCGGCGGGCATTCCTTTCACACACCGCATCCCGCCATCCGTCAGGTTGTATTTGATGCCTTGGAAATGGAGGAGCAGAACCGCGACGCATGGTGCTGGCTGAATGGAGAGTGGGTACGCTATCCGTTCCAGCAGCATTTTTCAGAACTTGCAGATTCTGATTCCCGTCATGTATGCAAAATGGGCCTCGACGCAGCGGGGGGCTGGCAGGATGCGGCAAATTTCGATGAGTACCTCGATCGTCGTTTCGGACGTGGCATCACTGAGTTGTTCATGCGTCCATATAACAGGAAGCTGTGGGGCGCCGATCTGACCCGTCTGGGTACTGAGTGGGTCGCCGAACGGGTTGCTGCTCCTATTGGCACCGCGGAAAGCAGTATGTCGCAGAGCGGCCGCCGGTCACCGATTCCCAGAGAAGCCGTCGTCGCCTACCCAGCTAAAGGTGGATTTGGAGAGATCTTCCAAGCGCTGGCACGGAGGGTTGCCGATATCCGGTTTCGCCAGTGCGTCACAGTTATCGACCCACGAACCTCAACACTGCGAACAGCGAATGGCGAAACAGCGTCGTGGCGCCGTATCATTTCAACACTTCCGCTGCCCGCGTTGTTACGGCTGATCCCAAACGTCCCCCCTGAAATAAGCTCTGCGGTGTCCGAGCTAGAAGCTGTGCCAATCACCTTTGTAATGTTGGTTTTAGATGGGCGATACGACACACTTCGCCAACGAATTTATTGTCCCGACGAAAACATCATCGGCCATAAGATAGTCCTCAATCACAACTCGTCGCGCTGGCTCAGGACGTTGCCGCGCCATGGTGTCCAGGTTGAATTATCGGACTTCAACCCTTTCAGCAGCAGCACTAACGACAGATCGTTGGTGAACGCCGTTGTTGCGGGTTTGCTACGAATGGGCGTGATCCCTTCTGCTGATTACGTTCGCCGTACTAAGGTGCTTCGGATTCCCTTCGGATACCCGGTTCAAACGCGTTCGCGCAGCAACATTGTAACACTCGCTCAACATTGGCTCAGTGAACACGGCATTTATACAGTTGGGCGCTTTGGTGAATGGGCTTATATCAATTCTGATGAAGCTCTTTATCGCGGTCATTGCGTGGGTATGAGACTCGCCGAGAGCGAAAGCTTTTCGGTTTCGGCTTACTCTTTGGATTGCTCATCGGCGTAGCGACATCCTGCTTTTCAACGCCTGGTACGGGGGCAACGAGGCGGGCAAAATCAAAAACTTTACGAAGAAGCACATTCCCGGCTTGGTGCTATGCGATCCGCAGCGGATTAGTCTCGGCCTAACAATAAGTCTCTTTAGCGTTAGCCATGACGATGTAAGGTTTTTTCCCGGCTGATTTAGGGTTTCTCCTAATCGCCAAACATAAACCTCTAGGTCGAATGTGGTCCGTAAGAGTCACAGAGCGCGCGATGAAAAGCAACAGCGGCACTAAGCAGCTGCCGACGATCTGCTTCGTGCTCGCAGCGAAACATTTGGGACTTTATGCTGACATGACGGCGGTCGCCGCTCTTTCGGTGCGCCGCCTTCATCCGCAGGCACGGATCATCCTTGTGACGGACGAGCCAACCGCGCGCGCGATTGACCGCGATAGTCATGCCTTGGGGAAAATCGTGAGCGAAATCGTCGTGCGACCTACAGGCACTGAGAACCCTGTTGTTGGCAGCCGGCACCTGCGGACGGTTCTCAGACAACTTGTGAAAGGCGATTACTTGTACTTGGACAGTGACACCATCGCGGTGCGACCGCTGGATCGCGGGTGGCCTAAGGAAGCCGATCTGGCAATGTGCCGCGACTGGAATCAGCGTGGCATCCCACCGGCCGCGGCGCCTGGTGTCGAAAACCTGCGCGCAGCACTGGGCTGGGAATTCCGGATGGATCGCTACCTCAACGCCGGCGTGATGTTCGTTCGGGACACTCCCGCTGCACATGCCTTCTATAGTGAGTGGCATCGGCGCTGGAAGCAGACGCTTGCGTTGGGCATCCGGGAAGATCAATGGTCTGTAAACAGTGCGAGTGCGGCCGGCATTGCGACAATTGCAATCCTTCCCGATCGCGACAACTGGGTTACCCACTCCAAGGCGATGCTGCGCGGTCGAGCGCGCATCTTTCATTTTTGGGCGAGCGCCTACGGCGACGGGATTCCTGCCAACACGCTTTTAGGACATCTCATCAGCAGATTTCAACGGGATGGCGCCTTGGATGAGGTGACTATTGCATCCGCCACAAAAAATAACTTTCCGTGGATGGATATCAGATTAAAGCACATGCTCGCAAGCGGTCGCTACATCCGTGCGGGTCGGATGGTCGCGCCCAGCATCATCCGCCGTATCCGCCGCACCCTCTCGCGTTACCGGCACAGGCCAGATTCGTGACTGAGGAAATCCGACGATGATATAGATTTCCTTTCAGCTGGAGAAGAAATTCGGATGCAAAATCGGACAGAGATAAAGGATTCCAACAAAGTTGCGCTGATTACTGGGATAACCGGTCAGGATGGCTCGTATTTGGCCGAATTGCTGCTGGAAAAGAGCTACACAGTGCACGGAATCGTACGGCGTACCAGTCACTTATTGCGATCGCGCATTGACCATCTTCGTCACGATGAAAATATTTATGGTCGCCGTTTATTTCTCCATTACGGCGATCTTTCCGACAGCGCGACCCTGAGTCGTATTATTGCCGATGTTCGGCCAATGGAATTGTATCACCTCGCCGGACAAAGCCACGTCGGCCTGAGTTTCGAAATTCCAGAATCGACTTGTGACGAAGCGGGAATGGCAACGCTTCGGTTACTCGAGATCGTGCGCTCTCAGCCTCAGCCGTTGCGGTTTTACCACGCTTCGACTTCCGAGATTTTTGGGAATGCATATGAGGTTCCCCAAACCGAGAGCACGCCTTTGCGGCCCAGCAGCCCGTATGGATGCGCCAAAACTTTTGCCACACAGTTAGCGCGAGTGTATCGAGAATCGTACGGACTTTTTGTTTGCAATGGCATTCTTTACAATCACGAATCGCCACGGCGCGGTGAGAACTTCGTGACGCGGAAGATTTCGCGCGCAGCTGCGCGACTCGCACGAAATCTGGATACCGGGCTGGCGCTTGGCAATTTGGAGAGCCAAAGAGATTGGGGGCGTGCCCAGGATTATGTTGAGGCGATGTGGCTTATGCTCCAACACCACAAAGCCGATGATTACGTCGTTGCTACCGGGGAGTCACATTCAGTGCGCGAATTCGTCGAAACGGCTTTCGCCGTTGTCGATCTTCCATGGCAGAAATATGTGAAGCATGATCCGGCATTCGATCGACCGACAGAACCGGACCGGCTCGTCGGTTGTGCGGACAAGATTCGCAAGACACTTGGCTGGAAACCTCGAGGGAGTTTTTGCGATCTTGTCCAGGAAATGGTTGAGGCCGAGCTCGCCGCGATCGACTCGCATGGTTCAGCAGAGCCGAACTGACATGGCTGAAGGAAGCCGAACCGCTGTCGCTGTGTTTCGCGCAAGTCGTGAATCGCGTTTGAAAAGGCGGCGAACGGAGTGACGCGTCCTACCAAACAAAACCGAACGCATCCGAATTGGTGGGGTGGGCAGTCCCCCCGCACGCCGCTGGAGCGGTAGCCTTTGACACCTGAGTTTTCCCGCAGATAATTGGCAAACCTCTAGCTGGCAGGGTGTGATGCGCCCATTTTTGTTCAACGTGTAACTCGGAAACGTGCCCCGGTTTATTCATAACGTTTCCGATCTGATTCGTCGCGTTCTGTTTCTCGCGCGGCCTTACGGCAGAGCGAAGCTGTTTTTTATCTTTTCGCTCTCATTTGCGCAGGCTCTGTTTCAGGTCATCGGCGTCACATCAATATTTCCGTTTTTGGCCCTGGCCGCTGATCCCGATCGCATCCGTCGATCTCATTTCGGCACGCGATTCCTGGGCATGTTTCCACCGATGGAGAACAGCCAACTGCTTCTTGCTGCAGGAGTCATCGCCATCGCCGGCCTCCTCGCATCCAACGCAGTGAACTTGCTGGCTGAATACGCTCGCACGCGTTATGCCCAAAACTTTGCGCACTGGTTGCGAGTTCGACTCCTGCGGCGAATGGCGTCGCAGCCGTATACTTATTTTCTTCAGCGCAACTCCGGCGATCTCCTAAAAAAAATTCTCGGCGACGTAACGAATTATACCACTGGAGTTCTCCTCCCGTTACTGGACACGGTCGCGCGCGTGCTCACCGCGGTGCTTCTATTGGTCACGCTTTTTTTGGTCCAACCGGTGATCGCAGTCTCGGCCGCAGTTCTGCTTGGTGGATTTTACGTGATCACGTTTCGCCTCCTTACGCGGAAACGCCGAGAGGTGGATGAAAATCTAAGAGTATCTGTCGGCGCCTTGTTCCGAGAATCGCAACAGATGCTCGGCGGGATTAAGCCGGTAAAGGTTCATCGCGCCGAAGAACATTTTCTCAGCCGGTTCGCCACGCATTCCGCTATGCTCGCAAAGATGTCTGCTCGGCTTCCAGTTTTGGGCAACAGCGCGCGTTATCTTGTGGAACCACTCGCTTTCGGCGGTCTCGTGGTTGCTGTATTGGTGCTCGCGGCAAAAGGTCGCGATTTCTCGGACATTCTTCCCAACCTGGGTGTAATGGCGCTTGCAGGTTACCGGCTGCTGCCTTCACTCCAGTTGCTTTATAGCCAGCTGACTCAGGTGAGCTCGATGCGTCACGCGGTGAACGAGGTGTACGCTGAATTTGTTGCCGTGGAAACTGATCGGTCAATCTCGCCGGCGATAAGTAGCGACGTGCTAGCTCGAGCGAAGCCTTTTCGTTGGAATGACGCGATCACTCTGCAGGAAATCAGTTTTTGCTATCCTGGCGTCTCGCGGGCCGCATTGGACGGAATTTCTCTGATCATCGCGAAGAACACTTCGCTCGGTGTGATTGGTCCTACCGGATCCGGAAAATCAACTTTGGTTGATTTGTTGCTGGGTTTGTATCAGCCAACAACAGGCGAGATTCTGATCGGTGGCAGACCCCTTACGCCTGCGCTGGTTCCTGCGTGGCAGGCTTCGATCGGTTATGTGCCACAAGACATCTTTCTGATAGACGACACAATCGCTCGCAATGTCGCCTTTGGTCTTCCGGATGAAGAGATTGATCCTGTGCGATTGCGCGAGGCGTGTGCGACGGCGCAGATACTCGACTTTATCGAAGCGGAAGTGCGTGACGGCTTTGATACGATCGTGGGGGAACGTGGTATTCGTCTTTCGGGCGGGCAGCGTCAGCGCGTCGGCCTTGCACGCGCCCTTTACCATCGTCCATCACTGTTGATTCTCGACGAAGCAACAAGTGCACTGGATGTGGCGACCGAAGGAAGACTGCTCGAAGCATTGCGTGGTCTGGAAGGCAAGCTAACGATGGTTGTCGCCGCTCACCGCCTTAGTGCTGTGGCGAACTGCGATCAACTGATCGACTTGGGCAATGAAATCCCCGCTGTTGCAGTGACGGCAAAGTGAACGCGTTCGGATATGTCTTTTCTGCACCGGACGCGGCTGTTTGTTTACGACGTGTTATCGCCGTTTGCCTTGGACATTAACCGAGTAGCTCGTTTGCCGAAGGATCTCAGTCATCGATATTTCGGATTTGGAGGGGTCATTGGCGATATCCAGGATTGTTGGCAAATGCTCTTTAGCTGGAACGAAATGATGGCCGCGTTTTCGGAGGTATGTAATCTCAATGACATTTGGGATATTAATGCCTTCGAGCGATGCGACGTCGTCGAAATTATTCGCATGCACATGAACAACTCGGTGGGTTTTATTCAGCTTTCGGAGGATTCGCAGCCTGCGCAATCTGGCACGGATGGTTCCCGAAAAAGGCCAGTGAACTTCAATCACCATCTGTGAAAACCGATCGAGGATATTCTTGAGGTTCGACGACAAGGCGCCCCACTCCGCTCCTTCTACATCCATTTTCAGAATCAAATCGCCTGCATCGGGGATTTCGGAAACCATTGTTGTCAAACTGCGAAATCTCCCGTCTTCGCTTGTGTTTCTCGCGACTCCGATAGCCTGAAAGTGAAACTTCGGGTGAGATGATGGTGGGCTACTCAGCGTATGGTCGTATTGAAAGATTTCAATTCCACGGCTCGCGAGATCGAAATCCCATGACACGTCGTTGCCGATGCCAATAGAAAGGGCTGCACTTACACCGTGAAAAGAATCAACCATAACGTAGCCGCCATCTCCGGTTGGATTTCCAACCCGAAGCTTAGACATGCCTACTGCGGTATACGACGAAAGTAGTTCAAGATATCTGAGCCCCAGAGTTCGTGGCCCGAACGCTCGCGTCCAAAGGACGCCTATTAGCGGAGTTTGGCGATTTACCAATCGTTGAAGCATACCTTGAGTATGCTCAAAGGCTTTGTAGCAGGCTAGTCAATTCAAAGCCGCGAAGCGGTGAATTATGTCGCAAAATGGACAGGCCGCGCCGAAAGATTTGAATTGTACAAGCACCGAGTATTAAGACGATTATCTCAAAACGTATGCGCCGAAAGATCATTAGCGAAACATGGGAGCAGATTGACGCCGCTTTGTTTACCGCTTGCGGATTTTGCCGAGTCCCAGATTAAGAAATGGGCGGCTTTAGTAAAACGTTCTCTTTGGCCGCATGCGGCCAGGATGCGATTGGCGAACCGGGATTGAGACCCTATTGCTGCTCTTCGATCTGCGCTATTGGCAGCTCGCCGTTCACGATCCTGGTGGCCGATTCTTCTGTTCGACTACTCTTTCGGAGAAGAATTTCATCAAAGACTTGCATGATTATGCAGATAGCTCCACGGCGGAATTTCGCACTACGATATTACCGCGTTTCACAGGAGTGACAGTGATTTGCGGTAGAATTCTACGAGATTGAGCGTCAGGAGAGAAGAAAGAAACCGGTGTGAACGGACACGTTTGCGCGGCTCCTGTCCTCAAAGCTCGTGTTCCATGCGAAGGTCCGCGTGTTGCTTAACCGTTTCTACCGGTGCAGGTCTTTATTAGACGAAGATTTCGCTGTTGACCCGCCACGCCATAGCTCCGACGAAGGCCGCTAATCCACGATTTCTTACAAAAATGACATTTTTCTGAAAACTTCGTGCCGCAAATCCCGAAGATATAGGTAAGGGCTGGATTAATCGATCCAATGCCGACGGGAAAGACTAGTAGCTAGACGGGGAATTCAAAAATGAAAAAAAGAACCAAAATCACTCTCAGAACAAAAATCTATCTGACAATTGTAGCGCTGTTAGCGCTCATAGGAACTTTTTACGCCGCCACTGCAATTCCCTTTTCCACTATCCCCGGGGACGGGCCCGTAGGCGTGGCTGCTGTCCCGGGTGTAGTGTTGGCGACTCAATTCTGCAACCAAAATTTCGATGCGGTCGACTGCAATGGAAATTTCTCCGTGTTGGCGCAGATCCCGAGTCCCACTCCGGCTGCGAGCTGCGTCGAAAAATACCTGGCTGTCGCTCCAATTCAGTCCGTGGCGGCCGGGTTCACCCCGCGCGACGTTTTTATCACGCAACGCGATGACGTCTATAAGTTCTCGGGAGGTATCCTCACGCCGTTTGTGATTGGTTTCGGGTGCCCCCTCTCGGACCACAGCTCGATTACGTTCGACCATGTGGGCACATTTGACTTCGACATGATCGTAACGTGCGAGAACGGCCTCGTTTTTAAGATTGACGGGAGTGGAACTGTCGCGTTCATCGCGAACACGGGCGCCCACCTTGAAGGACCAGCTGTAGCGCCGCTAAGCTTCGGTCCCTTTGGCGGTCAGATCCTGGCGGCCGACGATCTCGCCGGTCAGGTCCATGCAATCAAGAACGATGGTACCGTTACTCTAAATGCCTTCAATTGGTCCGCTCCTGATTGGGACGGTGCGGAAAGCGTCCAGGTGATCCCGTCGAGTCCGTGCGCCAACTGCTCGGGCGGCTCCTACTTCCAGGCGGTATACGACACTCATGCGATCGTCAAATATCTGCCGACCGACTTCATAGGGTTGGGTGGCAGCGTTCTCGTTAACAGCGAGAACCACCACGGCACCGCTGTCGTAACCTTCAATGGTACTAACTATGTTACCACTTTGTTCGATATTTTCCCCGGCCAACAGGAGGGCGCCTCTTTCGTTGACTGCGACGTCCCGTCGCCAACACCTACAGCAACAGCAACAGCAACAGCAACAGCAACAGCAACAGCAACAGCAACTCCAACATCGACACCTACGCCAACACCAACGCCAACGCCGACAGCTACACCGACCACTCCAACGCCAGCGCCATGCACAGGTGCCTTTGTTATTGGCGATCTCGATGCAGTGGTGGGTAATCATGTGACGTTTTGGGGCGCGCAATGGTGGAGGCTAAATCATTTGAGCGGAGGCCGAGCTCCAGCAAGTTTCAAAGGCTTTGCCAATTGTTCAAATCCGCCCTGTGGGGGCACGTGGGAAAGTGATCCGGGCAATAGTTCGCACCCACCAGACACCGTCCCGGCTGACATGACAGTAATTGTCTCAAGCTTGATAACGAAATCGGGCCCGGTAGAGAGCGGGGACATTCCCATGATGGTGACCATCCACACCGACCCCGGCTACGAACCGAACCCCGGTCACGCTGGTACCGGAACAGTAACAGCAGTTGTCTGTGGAAGCGCTCATCGTCCTCAACACCGCCAGCCTGTTCGTCTTCCTCGTTGACAACGTCCAAGTTATAGGCAGTACAATGTTTCAGTTTAAATAGACCAGATTCACCTAAACGCCCGCGGCGAGTTCCTCCTGTCGCGGGCGTTTTCTTTAGGACATCACTGGAATTTCTCGATCTCCGCTTTGCTGATTCAGAGTCCTAACCTCGCCGCCGCCAGGTATAGGTGAGATGCCCTCTGATTTCTCTGCCCCGAGGTAATTGCAATAGCTACTCAGAATTCGAAGAAGCCTCAGCCGTCGTCGCTTGAGTCAGTTGCCGCTCGAGACGCTCAACAGCCGCGTTCACAGACCATTTTTCCTGGACGATCCTCGAACCATTCTTGCCAAGTTGGGCTGCCAAATCCTTATCGTGGGCGAGCCGTTGGATTGCGTCGGCCATCATTTGTGGTTGATGCTGCACCAGAAAACCGTTTACGCCATCGATGATGGTTTCTCTTATGCCACCTTCGGCGACGGCTACCACAGGTAAGCCGCAAGCATTGGCCTCCAGAGGCGCGAACCCGAACGGCTCGAGACGAGGGGCATACACCATCGTGCTGGCGCGATTAAGAATGTCTACCAGCTCCTTATCATCGATGCTCCTTCGCACTTCAAAGGTTACTTCATGTAACTTTGCCAGACTTCGCATTTCCTCATAATACGATTCAGAACCCCTGTTAGCGATCCAGTTACCGATCCACACCAGGGGTGGTCGCGGAGCGTCAATTTGCGCGACTGCCTTGATGATAAACTCCGCATTCTTAAGCGGAACCAATTCGCCCATGCAGACGACAAAATTCTCTCTTGGGTATTGGCGGTCTACGAATAACCGCGTATCCACGCCCAGATAACAGACTGTGGAATCCAGCCCGTACACGCGCAAAAGGTTCTCACGGCTGAAGTAAGAATTTACGAGGATCAAATCGAAAGCGCTGGCATTGAGGCGCTCGTCTCTAGCTAAGATGCGCATTCGCTGGACACCTATGAGATTGAAAACAAACCACCGCAGGTAGTGCGGGCGCCTCCAGACTTGACCCATCCGGGGAATTGCAACCCATGGTAACCCATCTCCTCCTATTGCTTCGTACAGCCAGCGGTTAGGATCCTGCAAATAGAGCACCTTCTTGGTCTTGACGTACCGGCCAATTGAGGACACGGCATTAATAATTGAAGAATTAGCAAACAGAATGTCGAAGTCCCGGCGGTTAATTTCATCGGCACACAGCCGGCAGTGTTCGTCGAGCGCCTTCGCTTGGCGCAGTTGGTCGCTGTACAATCGCAGTGGTGAAATCCGCGCTGCGGATTTGCCTTTCTGACCAATATCAATGGGGAGTACATGTTCCGTAATCAATTCGCTTAAAGGCAGGTCGTTTCGATCACTGGTTGATGGACACCACGCTTCAACCGAATGTCCTCTCTCTACCAGACCACGGACATGATAATAAAGGGCGCGCTTGGCGCCGCCACCAGGTATATTGTGCCATACCGCAATCCTCATCTTGGCGCCGGCTTGACCTGGCGCTTGGCACCATTGTTAGCCTGACCTCGGATGGTAATACTCCGTGGTGCTTTGAACGCAAGGATCAAGTCCTGGAAGCTCAGAAATTCGCCTCTTCCAGACCACCCTCCGTAATGAATCGGCTCCCTGATCTCGAGATTGCATTTGTCATAAAGCACCCGAACAAAATCTTCTTCATAGCCCGTAGTTACTTCAGGATCGTTTGCATCAGCGACCCAGCAAGAGCCGAGATTAATGTTTAGATCAATCGCGCCCTTATTGGCGCGCATCAGCGTAAACGAGGTTTCATTCAACAAGAAAAAACTGATGACGCAGCGCCCGTCCCTCTTCAGGACGCGCGCCACCTCGCAGAGATAGTGCTCTGCGTCGTCGGCCAGCATGTGAGTAAACACTGAGCAGAGCACGACAAAATCAAAAGACTCATCCGCGAAAGGAAATCTATATTCAGAGGCCTTGTACCTGCCGGTTGGATTGTAGTGTCGATTGCAGACATCAATGAGCTGAAACTTAAAGCGTGGATACTTCCGGGAAATTCGTTCGGTGCACCAATCAATTCCCGTCTTGACAATGTCGAGACCTTCATAGCTGCCGTCGTGATTTAGATAGCCCGTCAATAGAAATGTCTTTCTTCCTATCCCCGAACCAACATCAAGCATCCTCTCATAAGGTTTCAGACCGCAAAGGTCCGTATAGTGGCGAAAAAATTCTTGAGCGTTTGTCTTGAATTCTTCAAACCCGACCGGGCCATCATGCATCAACTCCAACGGCGGGATCATGGCGGCGTAGTGATCAAATAACCTGGTAAGGTAAATTTTGTGGCGAATGTAGTCGTAGGGCCTGCGAAACGCAGGCCGCAACGGTTTGGGTACTAACGCTCTGATCACGCTCTTCATTACTTAAGCCCCGCTGCCCTTAAGCCCCGCCTATTACTCGCTCGAGATCCGGCCGTGCCATGGCAAGCCGACAGACTCAGCCGTCTCTTCAAGCTGGGCCTTCCTATACGCAATTTCGTTAGAAGGTTGGGTCACGATTGAATCTTGCACGGGAATATCTGCGAGGACTATAATTCGCTCGCAAAATGTCGTCAAAACGCCGCATTCCGCCGAGATACGCCGGATGATGTTCTCGCGACACTCGCACGAGCAAGGCCCCATGGACTGCAGTGAGGAACGCTGGAGTCAGGCGGCGGTACATCTACATAACCGAAGGCACCAAGTATTCGTTCTCACGGCACGCCCGCTGCGGAGAACGCGAACTAACTGTCCGCAGGGTACCGTACCGGTATCCATAGCGCCGTTATGACCAAACACTTCTCGCATGTTGGGTACACCGTTGAATTTACACACAAGGAAGGTAGTGAAGCGTACTGAGAAACTGCAGGTGTTAGTCCAATTCTCGCTTACCGAGAAGTTATGCATTCTTGTTAGCGCTGTCTTAGGCCGGCTTTTGAGGTTACTAAGCAGCCTCTGGATAAAGGTTTCGGGAGATTACCACGAGTCCAAAGCGTTCTTCGCCGAGCTACTGGCGGCCGGCCACAACATCAAAAAGATAAGGGATACTAATCTCGTAACCGTTTATGGGGATATTGACCTGGGAAACTATTGTTTCCTGGTCCGACGCCGGACGAGCGATATCCATGTGGGCAAGCTCGTTTTGATGGAAAAGGAATATCGGCCCTTAATCGATTTGATATTTCGGCACTCTCGCCAGGAATCAATTGAATACGTTGTCGATGCCGGCGCGAACGTGGGTTATACCACGATTTTCTTCAAAAATCTTTCCGAACGCAGCGTGTTTTGCCGTCGAGCCGGCTACCGGCAACTACAAAGTTCTGCTGGAAAATATTCGGCATAATAATTTTAAAGATATCTTCCCCGTGCAGGCAGCGCTCTGGATCTCCCCCAAGAGACTGGTGACCATCCGCAGCTTCCGCGACGGAAGGGACTGGGCGATCAGTGTTGCTGAGGCTAGCAATGAAAGCGCCAACACAGTTGAAGGCATCACAATCAGCAAACTCATGGAAAACTATTCTGTCCCTCGAATCGATGTCCTCAAAATGGATATCGAAGGGGCGGAAGCTTTGATCTTTTCCGTGGATGCGCATCCGGAGCAATTTTTGTCCAGAGTGAAATTTCTTGCGTTGGAGATCCACGAAGAAACGAAGTATCGCGGACAAATCGTTGAGACGTTGCGTGAAAATGGATTCACGACGAGCTTCCACGGCGAAACCGTTTTTGGTGTTAACTGGAAGTTTTGGTAAGGATTCAAGATATTTATCAATTCCCGACTGCTCAAGTGAGATTCGCTCCACTTTACCTCTTATTACACCCTCAATGACTGGGAATGCGACTGGCGAAGGTAAGGTCTCGATTGTAATCCCGTGTTATAACGACGGCACGTTGCTTCGAGAGGCGCTTGCAAGCATAGAGCAGGTGCGTAATGAAAATCTGCTGGAGGTGATCGTCGTCGACGATGGATCGTCCGAGGTCGAAACCGCAAACATTCTCAGCAAAGCCCAGGAGGCGGGTTACTCCGTCGTGTCTCAACCGAACCGGGGCGTGGGTGCTGCGCGGAACACGGGCATTCGAGTGGCGAAAGGCGAATTCATTTTACCACTGGACAGCGACAATCGCCTTCGAGATGTCTACTTGAGTGAAGCCGTGTCTCTCCTAAAGCACAAACGGACTACAGGAGTAATTTATACCGACATTGAATACTTCGGCGAGACCAGTTGTCCGGTCCACGCGCCAGAGTTCGATTTATTGTCATTGATCCGGACAGGCTTCATTGATGCCTGTGCTCTGTACCGGAAGAGCTTGTGGGAAGACGTCGGCGGGTACGATGAGCAAATGCCTTGGATGGGATTGGAAGATTGGGATTTCTGGCTGCGCGTTGCCTTTCATGGAGGCACTTTTGTCCACCTTCCGAAGGTCGGATTTGATTATCGTGTGCGAAAGGACTCCATCAGTGTGAAGACAACCGGGTTTGATTATCGGGTCCGAAGAGACCCGTGGGACATCATAAAGACCAGTCCGCGTATCGCAGAAGTGATACGCTATATTTTCAGTAAGCCTGAGATGGCGTTTTACAACATGGTCCGTGAGACCGACCACGAAGTGCAGGCTCTTAGGGCACGAATCAGAGGAATAGAAGGTTCATGGTCCTATCGCCTAGGGAGGGCATTACTCGCCCCGGCTCGAGCTTTGCGAACGGTATGGCGAAATGTTTTCCGAGGAGGAGCGTCGGAGTTTTGATTACTTGCGACCCAAACGGTTTGGATGTGCGTCGCTTCTGGTCAGTATGATACCGACGTCACTGACAATCATGATCTGCGAAAACGAGGCTGCCATCGTCGCGGAGGCTATAAAGTAAATCCTAATGAAGTGTGTTTCTGGAATGGGATAGTAATGGTCGACTGGGTTGCGACAGGAACACTTAACGCGATTGTGTTCGTTTGTTAAATGGCGGCAAACGAACAATACGGGCGCGGGTTCCTCACGGAGTTACCATCGCCTTTCCGATACGGCGGCCAGGATCTTGATCCCACCGAGTCAACTGGAATAATCTCCACCATGATTCCGTGGGGCGCCCGAGTACTCGACGTGGGTTGTGGCACCGGCTCGGTTTCACGTCTTATCATGGATGCGTGCCATTGTACGGTTTTTGGGATTGAACCTGACACCGATAGGGCTGCAGCCGCCACCTCTAAAGGCGTGGAGGTTGTCGGAGCGCAGCTAATCGAAGAACTGATCCCTCAGTTGGGTCCCTTCGACGTCGTCTTGTTTGCGGATGTCTTGGAGCACTTGGTTGATCCTTTTGGAACGTTGCGTCTGGCGCACAGGTTTCTTCGCGGTGGAGGGGCTGTAGTCGCGTCACTGCCAAACGTTGCCCATTGGACAGTCCGCTTAAATTTGTTGCGCGGACGTTTCGATTACCAGCCAATCGGAATCATGGATGCAACTCACTTGAGGTGGTTCACGCTTCGCAGCCTTCATCTTCTATTCACGCAAGGAAACTACAAAATCATAGAGACTAGAGCTTCCGCTGGAATGTGGATGCAAGTGTATCAAGTGCCCCCCTGGCAATGGATACCACGGCGTGTTCTGAGGAAGGTCCTGCATGGCGCTGCAAAGGCTTGGCCGACGCTTTTCGGATGCCAATATGTAATCAAGGCAGAACCTGAGCTCTAATTCGGGATGTTCTTCAAAGTCGTGATGCGTTTATTACAAAACCGATAGTGTGACACCTCCAGCAATCAGCGCAGTACCTGTCAATGAGTACCGGCCGTTCTGGTCTGTAATGATACCCACTTACAATCCCCAGGCAGACTACTTAGAGGAAACGCTGTTAAGCGTACTCAAACAGGATCCAGGACCGGACCAGATGCAGATCGAAGTAGTCGACGACTGCTCGAACGATGACACGGCATTTCGAGTGACCCAACGAGTTGGCGCGGGGCGGGTGACGTTTCATGCCGAGCCTGAAAACCGAGGTCTGGCAAATACTTGGAATCGATGCATTGAGCGCGCCCGAGGTCATTGGGTTCATATTCTTCACCAGGATGACATTGTGTTGCCGGGCTTCTATGATTTTTTGCGCAAAGCGGTGGAGTGCCGCGATGCTGGCGCGATCTTTTGCCGGCATGCGGTGGTGAATTCAAAAGGACACTGGATCCAGCTCTCCGAACTGCACCGCGAATCGCCTGGTTTGCTTGATGACTGGCACGCGAAGATCACGGTTCAGCAACTGATTCAATGCGCAGCCATTGCGGTTCGAAGAAGCGTGTACGAGCAGCTCGGTGGTTTTTTGCCGCATCTTCGATTCGTTCCTGATTGGGAGATGTGGCAGCGAATTGCCTCTCAATTCCCGTTCTGCTTTGAGCCTTCAATTCTCGCTTGTTACCGACTACACCCGAACTCTGCCACATCGGGCATGAGGGTTGATGCCACGGATGCGCGCGACGTGCGCCAGATGATCGAGCTCACAGCGACTTATCATACTCCCGCCCGTGGTCGCGTCCTTGCCAGGAAAGCCCGCTTGTGGTACGCGCAAGCCGCTGTTTTCCACGCTCGGGAACTGCTGGTTAAAGTCGGTTTCGCTCCTGCCTGGCGGCAGATTGTCGAAGCGCTGCGACTGTCTCATAGCCCGCGCGTCATCCGGATGGTTTTCTCGTTCCTCGTTTTGTGGTTTCGAATCATGGGATCGCGACTTAAACGTTGGATGAAGTCGAAACCAAATACGTCTGTTCAGAACCAAACCTGCAAATGACGACTTCGATAGCCGAAGGGAAGGTTTCGATTGTAATCCCGTGCTTCAACCAAGGGACTATGCTGCGCGAAGCGCTTGCCAGCATAGAGCAGGTGCGTAACGCAAACCTGCTAGAAGTGATCATCGTCGACGATGGATCGTCCGAAATGGATACCAGGAAGATTCTCGCCGAGGTTGCAGAGGCGGGATACTGCGTCGTAACTCAGCCTAACCGTGGTCCCGGTGCAGCTCGGAACACCGGCATTCAATTGGCTAAAGGCGAATTTATTTTGCCGTTGGACAGTGATAATCGTCTTCGGGGCGTCTACTTGGAGCAGGGAGTACCTCTCCTACAGAATAATCCAACCGTAGGAGTAATTTACGCAGACGCCGAATACTTTGGCGAGAGGGACGGTCGGTGGTATGTACCGGAATTCGATTTGTTGCTGTTGGTGAGGGCAAACTTCATCGATTCGTGTGCTTTGTACCGAAAAAACTTGTGGGAAGAAGTTGGCGGGTACGATGAGCACAAGCCTTTGTCCGGATGGGAAGATTGGGATTTTTGGCTCCGGGCCGCTGTCCACGGCGGTAGCTTTTTACATCTTGCGAAGATAGGATTTGATTACCGTGTCCAGAAAGATTCGATGATCGTGAAAACGGTTGGGTTTGATTATCGCCTGCGCGGAGGCTCCTCAGATCTGGTAAACATCAGTCCGCACGCCGCAGAACTCATCAATTATATTTTCGGCAAGCCTGAAATGGCTTTTTACAAGCTACTGCGAGAAACAGACGAGGAAGTCCAGCAGTTGAGAGGAGGAATCCTAGCCATACAAAATTCACCAAGCTATCGTTTAGGACGTGGTTTACTTGCCCCGGCGCGACTGGTGCGAAAACTATGGCGTGGTGTTTACTGAGAAATGCATCGCTTCCAAGGCGACAACAGCATTGACACATCGCTGCTCTGAGGCTGGAGAGAATTTTCGGAGTAGTTGACTCACCGCGTCGAGCGTCGTCGGCAGGTGTTTTCGCGTGTGATCTTTGGCGTACATATCTTCCACACAATAGAGTGCTCCATCTATAACCGATCAAAACTATCAAATGGACTGCGTGAGGCTTCCGGGAACCGATCTTGAGATTTCTGCGCTATGCCTTGGAGTGGCTGAAATTGGTGTCCGCCAAAATGAGGTGGAGGCGCATCGCCTGTTAGACTCCTGGGTTCAACGCGGCGGGAATGGCATTGATACAGCAAGAGTCTATTCGGACTGGGTACCTGGAGAGAAACATCGGAGCGAACGGATTGTAGGCGATTGGCTCAAAGCTGCGGGCGTTCGCGAGCAGATTGTATTGGCCACGAAGGCGGGACATCCTCTCTTCGAAAATAGCTCACGAGTGCGGCTTTCACTTTCGGAGCTACAACAAGATTTGGAAGGCAGCCTGGAGACGCTTGGAACAGATTACATCGACGTGTGGTTTTTGCATCGCGATGACGAGAGCATTCCTGTAGAGGAGATCATAGACAGTTGTGACGCGTTTGTTCGTGACGGGCGGGTCAAAGCCCTCGGGGCAGCCAACTGGACGTCCAGGCGGATTCGCAAAGCGAATGAGTACGCGTCCCGAGCAAGCAAAGCTGGATTCGTGGCCACACAATTGTTCTGGAATCTGGGCAGTCGTCACTATCGAGGACTCGAATCGACTCTACGTCCGATGGACGAAGATGCAGAGCAACTGCACGAAGCAGCCAATTTGGTCGCGATGCCTTATTCTTCGCAAGCCGGTGGTTTTTTCAGTAATTGGTTGGAAGGCGATGAGGTAACACGTTTGAAGGCTGAGCGATCCGGATATGCGACAAAGGCCAACTTCCAAATAGCAAAGCTCGCGGGTGAGATCGCTCAACGGAGTGGCGTCCCTGTCGGAGCTGTTGTGCTGGCATTTCTGCGTTCACATCCGTTTAAGGTGGTCCCAATCGTTGGGTGCGGCACGCCAGCACACCTGGTTGCCAGCATCGAGGCTTTGGATTTCGTCTTGTCGGATGCTGACTGGAAGGCTCTACGTGAGGTTACCAGTCATAGACCCGGATGGTTCAGTCGGTATTTGTGGAAACGGCATTGAACAATACGTCGAACTCTCAAAGGGAAGCCTTTAAGCTTAAGTTCGCTGCCGGTCTTCTGAATCCCTTCAGCGGAATGAATGTGTCCGTCCGGCTAGGCCAGCTCGCTTTGAATGTCCTCTCGCGCTGGTCCATCAAGCCTTTACTGCCAAGGCCCCAATCCGACTTGTGTTATTTGACCATTGGCAGCCGCACTCATTGGTTGTTGCTGCGAGAAAGCATGTTTTCACTTTACCGGTCGTGGAAAAAGCTGCCGACGATCACTGTAGTTTCGGACGGAAGCTGGTCGGCGGCGGATTTTTACCCCGTGTTTTCCTGGTGGCCAGGCCAAATCAATGTTCTTTCCCGGGAGCAAATTATTGCCCAAGCGGAGGCTGCCGGAGAGCGCGAACTCGCGCAGTATGCCGAGGCGAGTGGTTGGGGATTGAAGCTTGCCTCGATTGTCCTTTTAGCGCGCCGAGAACCCGTGCTGTTCGTAGATGCAGACATCCTTTGGTTTGCGGACCCGGCCGATCTGTTAGGTCGCAGTGATCTTTGGGCCAAGCCTCGCGGTGTGCGGGAAAGTAACTGCTATCAGAACCGCGATTTAGCCCTTCGCTTCTGTCCCAAGGTATTAGAGCCGCCGTTTGTCAATGGTGGCATAGTAGCTCTGCAGGGCGAGTTTCTACCAGCGGATATCTTACGCGCGATGGTGCATGAGGCCCTTGCCGAGCCGAAGGATGGCGCATTCGAACAGACCATTATTGCTTCGGCCGTGCACAACGGAGCCGGTCTGCTGCCAGGCAAAATCAATTTGGTAGAGTTCGATGACATCCAGCGATTCTGTCATCGAAACATGAGAAGAGAGGGGTATTATTCCCGGCATTATGTGAGCTGGATGCGACATTTATTTTACCGTGATGCGCTTAAACTTCGATTTCACTTAAGTAACCTCGAACCCGGTCGCTCACTGCCCGACGCGAGCCTTACCTTCGACAGGCAATCTTCGTAATTACCGACGTGCAAACTAGCAACTGCTAATGGAGCCAGACCACAGAAGCTCGATCGGCTACGCTTCCGACTTGCCTGGGGCGCGCGATAAATCGATTCGCGTCTTTTACCTAAGCTATACACCACCGGTTCCGACGTGGGGCGGGGCGATGTCCTTCTATCGTCATTTCGTAGAGCGCAGCGACTTTGAGGTGTTTGTCGCCACGGACAGTATGGAGGTGCAGGAGTATGAGGTGCCCTATCGATTCTTGCGGTTCGATGCACCAAAGTGGCTCGAGAGAGTGGTGCACACGCGGTTATACAGATGGTTTTGGCATTACAAGCAATTAATCGCTGGCTACTTTGTCCCTGACGAAGTGTGGCAGGCTGCACGAGCTTTTCAGCCAGACTTCATATTTACGATTGCTGGTAGCTGGAACTGGACAGCACGAATGGCGCAGCGCGTGGCGGGACGATTGCGGGTGCCGTTAGTCGCCAGCTTCAATGACTGGTTTGATTTCGGAGTTATGATGCATCCGTCTTTTCGAAGTTCGATCGAAAGAGCCTTTCGCAGATTTTATCGCGATTGTGATCTGGCATTCTGTACTTCGGAAGGGATGCTCGAGGCACTAGGTCCACATCCTAACGCGCACGTCTTGTATCCAACCGGGAGTAGCATGCTCGATAATAAGCGGGAATTCATTCCGTTTACTGACGCCGGAAGGCCGGCCACTGTCCTCTTTGCGGGCTCACTTTCGGCTTGGTACGGACCGATGCTCGAGCAGCTTGTCCAAAGAAATTCCGATTCTCGATTGCGTTTCGAAATTTTCGGCAGCAACGCTAGTTGGAGCCGTGAATTTGACATCGCTGCACGCGCAGACGGTGTATACAAAGAACAGGTCTCATTTGATCGGCTCAGGATGTATGCTCAAGAAGCCGATTTGTTGTTATTACCCATGGGTTTTGGTGATGAGTGCGCTCAAATTGAGCGAACCAGCTTCAAGACCAAATTTCTTGATTACCTGACATTTCAAAAGCCAATTGTCATCTGGGGGCCGGAATATTGTTCTGCAGTTCGTGCTGCCCGCGAATTTGATGCGGCAGAGTGTTATACTTCACCCGACGCAGCAGGTTGTATTGCTACTCTTCGGAATGTGGCGCATAACGCAGAACGTCAAAAACAGCTTGTCACAAATGCACACCGCATGTATCACAGTCGATTCGAACCCAGCCAAATCCATGCTGTGTTACTCAGGGAATGCGAGAAGTTAGTACGACGGCAAGGACGGTGAGGGTTTTTTGAACACGACAATCAGGCGCTCTTATCACCGCCTTCAAAGATGGCGTCTGCGGCAATCTTGGCTCCGAGAAATGCGCCAGTGCGGGGTCTTGGTTCATGGATCAATTGAACTGACTGGGCGCGCTGACGTGAGGTCATGGCTGAAGTTCGGCCCCGGCTCCCATGTTGAGCGCGACTGTACGATCTGGTGTGCGGAAGAACCTGACAGCGAACCGTCGCTGATTGCAGGAGCTAATGTGTTTATTGGCAGAAACAGCTATTTGGGCGTCTGGAAGCCCATCTCGATCGGAGACGACACGTTGGTTGGAGCTTATTGTTACATAATCAGCGGTAACCATCGGTTTACCGCACCCGATTTGCCGGTTCGCATGCAAGGATACGAAGGAGAGCCGATTAAAATTGGTCGAAATGTGTGGTTGGGAGCTCATGTCATCCTTTTGCCCGGGGTTACGATCGGTGACGATGCTATAGTGGGAGCCGCCAGTGTAGTGACTACCGCAGTGCCTCCGGCGGAAATTTGGGCAGGAGTCCCGGCACGTCGAATTCGCGGCATCTTTGCGAGTTCCGCGGAAGACTAGGTGATCGAATGCGAATCGGGATAATTTCTACCGTTGGCGATTGCTCATGGGCCGGTAGCGAAGAGATGTGGAAGCTGTTTGCGACAGAAACATTGCACCGTGGGCATTCCGTCGCCACTGCGCTACAAACGCCAATCGCGCAGTCTGAGGAGCTTAGAGAATTCCGTGCTCTTGGCGGAGTCGTATTCGCATACAATCCTCTAAATCGCTATACATCGCGCGCTGTGCGGCTGGGCTATTCCCGGTTTCTGAGGTTAAAACAATGGAATCCTGACATCGTGTGCATATCGGGCCACCCAGCCATCCCATACCGGGATCGCGACATGTACGCGTTACTAAACGCCCACACCGGTCCTCGAGTTTTCATCATACAAGGCAATGCCGATTGGTTTGTCAGCGGGCAAGCCGAACGCGATGCATTGCGAGCGCTTTATCACTCGGCGCGGCGAATCATTTGCGTCTCGCGGGACAATGCGGAGCTATTGCAGAGACAACTAACATCGAGTCTGCCTATTACGATTTTACCGAATCCGATCAGAACGCGGTTAGAGCGTCCATTAACCTGGCCGGGTAACTCAGAGCAAGTGCGATTTGCGACAGTCGGTCGTTACGAGACGTTTGGTAAATGCCAGGATGGCGTCCTTCAGGCACTTGCCACCTCCGAGTGGAAAGATCGCAGTTGGCGGCTTGATCTTTTCGGCAGTGGATCGGATGGAAAGTACATACAGGACGTGATCCGCTACTTTGGGCTGGAAGATCGCGTCACGCTGTGTGGCTTTGAAAGGGATTTCATCAAGATATGGATGGATCATCATCTGCACATCCTGATTTCTCGCGCGGAGGGGTTAGCGCTTGCGCTGATAGAATCGATGTTTTGCGGCCGACCTTCGGTAGTCACGCGAACGGGCGGTAATCATGAGCTAGTGCGAGATAATACAGATGGGTTTG
>Ga0185299_10002950_pt1 | contig 24193 bp, 24 predicted proteins | sample PaiPotPPA55metaG_FD_128002 | JGI IMG/M metagenome (GOLD analysis project Ga0185299, IMG submission 128002) | Iron sulfur acid spring bacterial and archeal communities from Banff, Canada, to study Microbial Dark Matter (Phase II) - Paint Pots PPA... ... | reverse complement strand
CGGCCGATGCTTCGCAAGACCAACGCCTCACAAGTTAGGCAGCGGCACATGTGTTCAATCTTCGGTCGCGCTTGAAACCAGCACCGCTATTTCTAACAAATCGCTAATGTTATGTGAGAAAAGGGAGATCACATAAATGGCTCGAATCCTTCCACCTAAGTCTTGAATCAAACTTTGACTAACTGGACTTCCAGGGTTGGAGCGGGAGTTAGGGTTCGATTCCAATTCCATGAGAAAGGCCGCCACGTGCGGTCAGTGAGCAAATGCCACTTCCCAGCTTAACTTTACTGATGCAATAAAGGCTCGGTGGGTAGGCGATTCGAAAGAAGCCGGATGCGGATGGGCGGCACGGCAGCGCTGCAATATGGGGTCTAGATATTTTTGTTTTTGACCCAAGGGGACGTTATGGCAAAAAGAATGATTCTGATGTTGGGCGTGACGGTGCTCCTGCTCGGGGGCCTAGGGTTTATGAAGTTCAAGCAGGTTGAGGCGGCCATGCAAGCGGGTGCCTCGTTTCAGCCCCCTCCTGAAGCCGTTACCAGCATCGTGGCGCAACGCGATCAGTGGCCGGCAACGATGGGTGTAATCGGTACCATGGAAGCGGTTCACGGTGTCACGGTCAGCGCAGACCTTCCCGGTGTCGTCGAGCGAATCTCGTTTGAATCGGGGCAGTCGGTGAGCACCGGCGATGTGCTGGTCGAACTCGATACACGGCAAGAACGAGCGCAACTGGCTTCGCTTGAGGCGCAGAGCGAACTGGCGCGCGTGAACTACGGCCGCATGCAGCAACTGGTGAATGCCGGCGTCATTTCTCGGATGGATTACGATCAGGCCACTTCCCAGCAAAAGGCTACCGAAGCAAATGTGGCGGAGATCCGCGCCACGATTGCGCGAAAGACCATTCGAGCACCCTTTTCCGGGATCCTGGGCATACGGAAGGTGAACCTGGGGCAGTACCTCGCCGCCGGCGCCCCGATGGTCGTGCTGCAGTCACTCAATCCGATCTACGTGGACTTCGGCGTACCTCAACAAACCGCCGCGCAGGTGAAAGTTGGCAGCAAGCTGCGCGTTGCCTCGGAAGATCTCGCAGGTCACGGGTTCGCCGGGCGAGTGACGGCTCTCGATTCGGTGATTGACGAGACTACCCGGAACGTTCAGGTTCAAGCGACTCTGGCGAATCCGGAAGGAAAATTACGCCCCGGCATGTTCGTGCAGGTGGATGTGGGCGTGGGAGCAAGCCGGGCGGCGATCACATTGCCAGCGTCGGCGATCAGCTATGCCCCATATGGCGATTCGGTGTTCGTCATCACCGATCTTAAGGATCCGAAGGGTAAGACCTACCGCGGAGTGCGCCAGCAGTTCGTCAAACTAGAGGGATCGCGCGGAGACCAGGTTGCAGTGATCTCAGGCGTGAACCCCGGCGATGAGGTCGTGACCTCGGGAGTATTCAAGCTGCGCAATGGCGCTGCCGTTCAAGTCAACAATAAAGTCCAGCCCGGAAACAATCCGGCTCCAAAACCCGAGGACAGCTAAATGAAATTTACTGACCTCTTTATCAAACGTCCGGTCCTCGCAATCGTCGTCAACCTGGTTATTCTGATCGCCGGGCTGCAGGCTATCCGCTCGCTGAGCGTGCGTCAGTATCCGCGCAGCGACATTGCGGTGGTGCAGGTCTCGACGACATACACGGGCGCGAACGCGGATCTGGTTCGCGGATTTATCACGACGCCGCTGGAGCGCGTCATTGCCAGCGCGGACGGCATCGATTACATGGAATCGTCGAGCGCCCAGAGCCTCAGCACGATCACCGTGCACCTGAAGCTCAACTACGATACCAATGCAGCGCTCACCCAGATTCAGGCGAAGGTGGCCCAGGTCCGCAATGATCTGCCTCCCGACGCCCTAGCGCCGGTCATCGATCTGGAGACGGCGGACAACCAGTTTGCCTCGATGTACCTTGGCTTCTCGTCGAGCGATCTCGATCAGAATCAGATCACCGATTATCTGACGCGAGTCGTACAACCCAAGCTGAGTGCTATCAGCGGTGTGCAGCGTGCTGACATCCTGGGTGACCGGACGTTCGCGATGCGAATCTGGTTGAAACCCGACAAGATGGCATCGCTGAACATTCCTCCCTCCGCGGTCCACGATGCGTTGGCGAAAAACAATTACCTCTCGGCGCTCGGAAGCACGAAAGGGTCCATGGTTTCGGTGAACCTTGTCGCCAACACGAACCTGACTACCGCGGAAGAATTTCGTCAGCTCGTGGTCAAACAAGAAAACGGCGTGGTTGTCCGCCTGGGAGACATCGCGGACGTCGTGCTCGGTGCCCAGGACTACGATTCGGAAGTCCGTTTCAATGGCGAGGGTGCGACCTTCATGGGCATCTGGGTGCTCCCCACTTCCAACTCGCTGGAAGTAATCAAGAACGTACGCGAAGTGATCCCGGGCATTCAGGCTCAGTTGCCCGTGGGGATGAAGGTCGGCATCCCGTATGACTCGACCGCGTACATCCAGGACGCAATTAACGAAGTGCTCAGGACTCTCAGCGAGACCCTGCTGATTGTCATCGTGGTCATCTTCCTCTTTCTGGGGTCGTTTCGCTCGGTGCTCATTCCGGTCGTCGCCATTCCCATCTCGCTCATTGGCGCTGTTTTCCTAATGCTGATGGCTGGCTTCACCATCAACTTGTTGACCTTGCTTGCCATTGTGCTCTCGGTCGGACTGGTGGTGGACGATGCCATCGTCATGGTGGAGAATGTCGAGCGGCACATTCACATGGGGAAGCCTCCGGTGCGAGCGGCGATCGATGCTGCCCGCGAGTTGGTGGGCCCAATTATCTCGATGACGATCACGCTCGCGGCGGTGTACGCGCCTATCGGAATTCAGGGCGGCTTAACCGGCGCGTTGTTCCGCGAGTTTGCATTTACTCTGGCGGGAGCTGTCGTCGTATCCGGAATCGTAGCGCTGACACTGTCTCCCATGATGGGATCGAGGCTGTTGCGCGAGGGAGCTACCGAGCGCGGCTTCGCAGGGATAGTCAACCGCCAATTCGAGCGCGTACGCCAGTGGTATTCGCGAAACCTGGCTGGGACGCTCCGCTACCGGCCTGTGATTCTCACCCTCTGGGCGATTGTCATCCTGCTGATGATTCCGTTCTATATGTTCTCGCAGCGGGAACTGGCGCCCTCGGAGGATCAGGGAGTGGTGTTCGGAGTCATACAGGCTTCGCCCAACTCGACTATCGATCAGACGAACATGTACACCAAGGAAGTGTATAACGTCTATCACTCGTTCCCCGAGAGCCAAAGCGTCTTTCAGATCAATTCTCCGACGGGTGGTTTCGGCGGCATGGTGACGAAACCGTGGAGCGAGCGGAAGAAGACCACGCAAGAGCTTCTGCTCGAATCCACTGGACCGCTGTCAAAGATCGCGGGCATCCGCGTAATCCCGTTAACGCCGCCCCCTCTTCCTGGCGGCGGAGATTTTCCGGTTGACTTCGTGATCGCGTCCCCGGCCGAGCCGCAGCAGCTCGTCGACTTCGCCAAGCAGCTGGTTGGTAAAGCCTTTGCCAGCGGTCTATTCATTTACGCCGACTCGGATGTTAAGTTCGACCAGCCGCAGACCGAGGTGGTGTTCGATCGCGATAAACTCCGCTCGCAAGGGGTGGACTTGAGCCAGGCGGGACAGGATCTTTCCACTTTGCTCGGCGGGAACTACGTGAACCGGTTCAGCATTCAGGGGCGGAGCTACAAAGTCATTCCGCAAGTCAAGCGTGCTGAGCGACTGACGACTGACCAACTCTCGCAAATCTACGTCACGGGATCGCAGAACAAGCTGGTGCCCCTGTCCACTTTTGCCAGCCTGCGCACCACCACCGAACCCCGGGAACTGAAGAAGTTTCAGCAGCTCAATGCGGTGCGCATCCAGGGTGTTGTCCCACCCGGAGTGCCACTGGACAAGGCATTGCGAATGCTTGAGGACGAGGCCAAGGCGATTTTGCCGCAGGGGTTTACGGTTGACTATGCGGGTGAGTCGCGCCAGTTACGAACCGAAGGCAGCAAGTTTCTCGGCACTTTCCTGTTGTCGGGGATCCTGATCTACCTCGTGCTGGCGGCGCAGTTCGAGAGCTTCCGCGATCCGTTCATCATTCTTGCCGGCTCAGTGCCGCTGGCCATTTCAGGAGCGCTGCTGTTCTCGTTCCTGGGATTTACGACGCTGAATATATATAGCCAGGTCGGGCTTATCACGCTGGTGGGATTGGTGTCGAAAAACGGCATCCTTATTGTAGAGTTCGCCAATGAGCTGCAGGAAAAAGGGGTGGAGAAGCTGGCCGCGATTATCGAAGCCGCCGGGACGCGGTTGCGACCCATCCTGATGACGACTGCAGCCACCGTGATTGGTCACTTTCCTCTGGTACTGGCGAAGGGTCCGGGAGCCGGCGCCCGAAACAGTATCGGTATCATGCTGGTGAGCGGCATGATCATCGGCACAGCATTCACCCTGTTCGTCGTGCCGTCCATCTACATGCTGGTGGCCAAAACCCGAAGCCGAACCTCAACGAAAGATGCAGAGGCGGAGAGTATGCTCTCCGAACCGGAAGAGGCTATGGCCTAGCGGAGTCCGAGGTTTGGGTCAACTGCAGGGGGGGAAAAACTGTCGGGATGATTCTGGTTACAGGTAGCAGCGGTCACCTGGGCGAAGCTTTGGTTCGCACGTTGAGGGAAAACGGCCGCGAAGTCTTAGGGATCGATATTGTTCCGTCAGAATTCACCAGCGAACTCGGATCAATCGTAGACCGGCATTTTGTGAAACGATGCATGAATGGGGTTGACGCGGTGCTTCATACCGCGACCCTGCACAAACCCCATGTGGTGACTCACAGCCGCCAGAGCTTCGTTGACACCAACGTCACGGGCACTCTTAATCTGCTGGAAGAGGCTTCTGTTGCTGGGGTTGGCTCATTCGTCTTCACCAGTACGACGAGCGCCTATGGTCGGGCGCTTACTCCGCCGCCCCAGAGTCCCGCGGCTTGGGTAACCGAGGATGTCACTCCGGTTCCCCGAAACATCTATGGCGTAACCAAGACCGCGGCGGAGGATCTATGCGAATTGTTCCATCGAAATTTTGCGCTCCCCTGTATTATCTTGCGAACCTCGCGGTTTTTTCCGGAAGAGGATGATCGCGAAGAGACGCGGAAGACCTATGACGATGTCAACGTCAAGGTGAACGAATTTCTGTACCGGCGCGTCGACCTTGAGGATGTGGTGAGCGCTCATCTGCTGGCAATTGAGAAGGCTCCTGCAATCGGCTTCGGCCGTTACATTGTCAGTGCGACTACGCCGTTCACGCCTGCAGATCTGATCGATTTGCGGGCCAATGCACCCTTAGCGTTGAAGCGGAAAGTTCCTGAATACGAGACTGAGTATGCTCGCCGTGGCTGGAAAATGTTTCCCCGTATCGACAGGGTCTATGTGAACGAACGAGCCCGCAAGCAGCTTGGATGGCGGCCTCTGTTCGACTTTAAGCACATTCTTGACCGGCTGAAAGCTGGTGCTGACCCTCGCAGCAGCCTCGCGCGCACCGTGGGGTCCAAAGGGTATCACTCCCGGAAGTTTGCAGAAGGGCCTTATCCGGCGGAATGATTCTGGACTCATTCATACCCTTAGGTTTTTTCGCTCGGCACCGCCACGCTCGACGCTGCTCTTGCTTCCTATTCCTTTGCCCCATATGCGAGCGTCCGGAAATCGGTGAATATGTTCGGCGATTCCGACGAATCCATCATGCACTGGGTGAAGAGGACGCCGATCCACACCGGCTGAGCTAGACCAAGTAATCAAGAGGCTGCTGGCCTCAGCTTGCAGACAATGATCGCAAAGATTCTCATCCAGGAGTTCGTAAACATGGCGAACGGCTTTGAGCGTGGCAGAAAATTGTCTGCTTCCTCCGGAAAGATACGGTCGCCCGGCAGCCAATCATGGAAGTGCAGATTTGCCCTTGCCTTCGCAAATGCTGGACGAACACCGCAAAGCAGAACCGTTACTCCGCGGGTTTCCATGTCGTGCAGAAAATGGTCAAAGCGTTCGAGTGAAACCATGTCGGGATTGCGGGTGCGCTTAAGACGAACAAATCGAAGTCGCGCCGCAATTATGCAGCTTTCCCAATTGAACTGGCACCTTCCACTTCAATCAGCTTTCCGGAATGAACGTCATAGACGAATCCGTAAACTGGAATCGACTTAGGCACCAATGGGTGGTTGCGAATGCGCTCAACATCATCGATAACAGCTTGCCTCTGGTCGCGGATGGTCAACCACTCGATATATTCGCCGGCCTTAGACCCCGGGCCATGGCCCACATCATGAAAGCCGTTCGGCGTTAGCTCGGCGGTCTCTAGACTTGAAGCCAGCAGCCCTCGCATGATGTCGTTTGTGAAAAACTCCATTCCGCAGTCGGTGTGATGGATAACAAAGAACTCGCGCGTGCCAAGCAGTTTGTAGCTAATCACAAGGGAACGGATGGCGTCGTCACTGGCCCGCCCTCCCGCATTGCGGATCACGTGCGCGTCTCCTTCGGCCAAGCCGGCATATTTGGCGGGATCGAGCCGGGCATCCATGCAGGTGAGAATGGCGAAGCGGCGGGACGGAGGCAGAGCCAATTTGTCCTTGTCTCCGAAGTTGGCAGCGTATGCGCGGTTGGACGCAAGTACCTCCGAAAGAACCTGACTCATTTGGAATCCTCCAGTCGATCAACTTTGGCCAACGGCTCACCAGCAGGATGTAGCATTCCGACTAGATTTTCAAGCATATACCATTTAGTCCATAGACATACTAGATAATAGTCGCAAAAAACGTCGCTCTGGGCTTTGAGGCTAATGCCGTCTTTCTAGAGTTTTGTCAGATGACGCTCGCGGCACCGTATGATCTGATTCGAGCGTTCTAAGTAGCAGGCGTCAGCCCCCACTTGTTCTGCAAATGGCGCTCCATCCCCTTGAACACGAGACCATCTACAACGTATCCGATAGCGATGATCAGAATCATGACCGCGATGACGGCGCTCATGTCATTCAGGTCACGACCCATCATCAGCACCTGGCCAAGGCCGAGACTCAAGTAAAGCATTTCGGCGGTGATCAATGAGCGCCAGGCGAAAGCCCAGCCCTGCTTGAGGCCAGAGACAATGAAGGGGAGACTGGCTGGCAACAGTACGTACCAGAATAGCTTGAAACCTTTGGCGCCGAGGTTCCGTCCAGCCTGGCCAAAGATCTTGGGCATCTGCTTGCGGCCATCTTCCATGGCCAGAGTCACGGACAACAATGAGCCCATGATTACCACAAAGAGAATGGCATTCTGGTTGAGGCCGAACCATAGCAGGGCAAGAGGCCACCAGCAGATGCTGGGCAGGCTCTGCAAACTCACGAGCAATCCGCCCATCGTGTCTTCGAGGAATCTATTGCTGGCGACTCCGAGGCCGAGAATCATGCCGAGGACGACGGAAATGGTGTAGCCGATCAGGACGCGTTGCAAGCTGACGCGGATCGCGATCAAGTAGCTGTGATCCTGAAATCCAGCATAGAGGGCCTGGCCGACGCCCCAGGGCGCGGGGAAGAGATAAGGGGGCCAGATTTTCAGCTCAGCGAGTAAAGCCCACAGGCCGAAGAGCGCGGCATAGAAGATGATGTAACGGGCAGTGCGTTTCATACTTATGCTCCCCCTTCGACTCCCGGTTCGATACGCGGTTTAACGCCTTCGTTGTATTCGGCTTCGAGAGAGCGGTTAATCTCCTCGCGCAACTCGTCCAGGATTTCGCCGGCGGCGCGGGCGACGGTCGGGTCTTCGAGGTGGCGCGGGCGCGGCAACTCCACGGGAAATTCGCTTTTGACGCGGCCGGGACGAAACGTAAGAAGAACCACTCGATCGCCGAGGCGAATCGCTTCCCGGACGTTGTGAGTGACGAAGATGATAGTGCGCCCAGTTTCGCTCCATATGCGCTCCAACTCGTCATGCAGCAGGTCGCGGGTTTGAGCGTCAAGCGCGGCGAAGGGCTCGTCCATCAGGAGGACGTCGGGTTCGGTAGCCAACGCGCGGGCGATAGCGACTCGCTGGCGCATGCCGCCGGAAAGCTGGTGGATGTAGCTGTTCTCGAACTTAGCCAGGTGTACGAGGCGAAGGTAATAGCGGGTCTTTTCTTTTCGCTCGGCCGTTAAGACGCCTTTCATCTTCATGCCGAATTCGACATTCTGGCCAACCGTAAGCCACGGGAACAGACCATGCTCCTGGAAGATCATGATGCGGTCTGTCCCCGGTCCCTGCACCGGCTTGCCGTCGACTAGGATCTGCCCGTAGGTCTGTTGCTGCAGACCCGCGATCAGATGCAGCAGGGTGGATTTGCCGCAACCCGAGGGTCCGACGATGCAGACGAACTCGCCGGTATGCACTTGAAGATTAATGTGGTCGAGAGCGAGAAGGCGCTCTCCCGTTTGCGTGCGATAACTGAGGCAAATCTCACTGAGGCCGACTTTGGAAATCCCTGTTGCCACCGCGCGTACCGCACGGCCGACGGGGACTGGCCCCTCTTTGCAAGAAGGAGCGCCGGTGCCAGCCGGGAAGTGACTGTCCCTAGGACCTGGAAACTGAGTGGGAAACTTCTGAACGTTGGCGCTCATGGGATGGCCTTTCGTCCCTTTTCTGCGAGAACCTGATTGAGGAGGGAGAGATCGTAGAGGCGGGAAAGATCCGGCATTTGCCGGCCGAGAAATCCATCGTCAAAGGCTTGCTGTGCGGCGGTGGTCAAGGCATTATGCAGCGGGTCAAATGTGACCTGCATGCGAGAGAACGCTTCGTCGAGAACGGCAGGAGGGAGGGCTTTGCCGGTTTCAGCTTGAATCTGCTGGTTCAGAAGTCTCTTGGCTTCAGGTTGATGGCCGTTGATCCAGTCGGTGAGATCGACATGGGCGCGGATCCAGCTCTTGACCAGGTCGGGATGAGCCTTTAGGAACTTGGTGTTTACGACGAGCAGGCCGATGACGAATTGGCCATCGGGCCACAGAGTGCGCTCGTCGACAAGGAGGCGGCCATTGCCTTCATGAATGAGGCGCGTGGCCCAGGGTTCTGGAGCCCACGCCGCGTCCAGGTCTTTCCTGAGAAAGAGGGTCAACTGATCGGGATTGGCCATGGGGACGATCTGCACGTCGCCACCTTTGTCGGTGGTCTTCAGGCCGTACCTCTTGAGCCAATTGCGCAGCGCGACGTCTTGCGTATTGCCGAATTGCGGCGAGGCCACGCGCTTGCCGTGAAAATCCTCGGGTTTGTTAATACCAGAATCGTTACGCACAACCAGCGAAGCGCCACCGCTGGCGGCGCCTGCCACCACGCGAAGGGCTTCGCCGTTAGAGCGGACGTAGCCATTGATCGCGGGATTGGGGCCGACGTAGGTCATGTCAATCGCGCCGGCGAATAGGGCCTCGATAGCGGAAGGCCCGGCGTTGAAACTGGTCCACTGAATCTTGACCTGCGAGCCCATGGCCTTATCGAACCACCCGTTGGCTTTGCCTACCATCGCCTGGGCGTGGGTGATGTTGGGGAATGCGCCGACACGGATGGTGGTGGCACTTACCTGTGACCATCCGGAAACTGCTGTTGCCAGCCAGAGCAAAAGCGCAACCATGGATGGTTTACGCACCCTTGCGACCTCCGACGACCAAGGGGAGGATGCTGGCGGTGCTGCTCTTCTCCGATTATCGGACGAGAATAGACGAAACCAGCGCAAAAGGACCACAGTCACGAAGATCCACAACAAGAACCAGGTTTTGTGAATGAAAATGATCGTAGAAACTCTCCGCAGACGTCGCTGGTCACCACGAAAGTGGCGGTTCAGTCGAACTTTCGCAGTATACTATATAGTCGATAGTAATACTAGACATTGATAGAGGAACGCTGCCTTCGTGACAGTCATGGAAGGCAAGGGCAAGATGTTTTCTCCTGAAGGGAAAAAGTTTTCCTCGTGCCGCAGTGCTCTTGGGAACAGGTGGGGTTAAGTGCTTGAATCCCTGAAGCCTCCGATAGGCTCGTAACTTGCAAGTCTAGTATTGAAATAGAGATAGTTTTAATGAGGGTTCTTGCGATGCTCACGAATCAAACCGACCGAGACCAGAAGATGTCCGGTCGTCAGTGTTGGAGACGATGCGGCCGGTCACATCCGGGAAGGAAAAACGCAGCGGCTGGCTCGCATCTTTCACTTTTGTGTGCTGCGTTGGGTCGTCGGGCGGAGCAAGATTTCTGGCTCGAGCCCCTGCCGGCCGCAGCGCTAGCAAGTTTTGTGTGTCATGAAAGCTGGCGATCTGCAATTGCAGGCTACCATCGGATTGCGGCGTCACTTCCACGTAAAAAGGGCCGCTCTCCGGTGAAGTGACTGAGGAAGAACTTGCCGTCCTTGAAATTGCCCGAGAGAATTCCAGTGTCGCCATCGACCCGCAGAACTGCTGCATCAATCTTCGCGCCTTTCTGGTTCACGACGAAGTGCCACGCCGACTCGCCCTTCGGGCTCTTGACTTGAATTTCCCAAAGCCCGGAGATATCCGGTGGGTGTTGGTCGCTGCTTGCAACCAGAGATGGGTCGTGCCGCTTCGCTTGGAATGCATAAGCATTTCCAGAACTTCCGCCGTAGGTTCCAGTCAATATTCCATCATTAAGGGTCGCTTCCAGCTTCGTGGCGTAACTGTCGAAAGTCAGCACCAGAGAGCCATTCTGGAACGTTCCACTGCTTGACGGGTTGACTCGGTCGTCGCCGTTAAAGAAGTAGCTATGCACATCCGCTCCAGTGCCGTCGATTTCGATCCTGAATGGAACGGAAACATTGTTCACGGTGACGGTCGCGTCCCACGTGCCCTCCCCGGATTGTCCCGACGCAAAAAGGGTGATGGCAAAGATTGCTAGAACGGTCGCAGCGGCCAGTTTCGCGCTAGAAGTGATATGCATGAAGGAATCCTTTGTGTGCGGGGAAGCCCCGAGGCCTTCCAATGCCTGCCGAGTGTCGCAGGCTGACACCTCCTTGCTCAGCGAGCGATTATAGACTATCATATACATAGACATACTTATCAATGCGAGATTCCACATTGCTTGCCATCCGCCATCGGGTTCAACTTCGCTGTCGATGCACCCCCGTCTTGATTTTTTCCAGTTGACTTGAGAGTTTTTCAACCGCAATCGACTTGCTATTCCTGGATATTTTGCATGAAGCCCCAACCCTTTCTATCGTTCCTCATGGTTGCACTATTGACCAGCGCGACGGTGGCTCAGAATGGCACGTCGCCGCGGGAGGTGGCGCGAAAACCGGTTCGAGTTCTGCTCGTCGTCGCTCACCCGGACGACGAATACGAAGTGGCTGGTACGGTTTACAGAATCAGCAAAGAACTCTTAGGGACTGTCGATCAGGTAATTATCACCGATGGTGAAGCTGGCTATCGCTATTCCTCTCTGGCGGTTCCTTACTACGGGATCGACCTGACGAATGAAGCGATCGGCAGAACCCGACTCCCCAGTATCCGCAAAGAGGAAGCGCGACGGGCTGGCAGAATCTTGGGCATTAGGCACCAGTGGTTCCTTAACGAGAAAGATGACCGGTTTACGCTCGACGCCGGTGAATCCCTCCACCGAAGTTGGCATGAAGAACGAATTCTGCGTGTCCTGCAACAGCGATTAAGCAAGGGACATTACGATTTCGTTTTTGTACTGCTGCCGTCAGAACAGACTCATGGGGAACACAAAGCGGCTTCGATTCTTGCGCTAGAAGCGGTTGAACTGCTTCCAGCAGGCCAGCGTCCGATCGTACTGGGAGCGCAAGCCGGCAGCCGCGATCCTGAGCCCTATAAGCCGCTTTCCGGATATCCACTTACGGCTGCGGACTCACTCAATCCGCAATTTCAGTTTGACCGCAATACTCGCTTCGGTTATCAGGAATCCCTCTCCTATCAGATCGTCGTGGACTGGGTGATCGCCGAGCATAAGTCCCAGGGTCTGTTCCAAACCAGATGCCAGCAAGATCGGTTTGAGAATTTCTGGCTGTTCACGCTAAACCGAAATTCAGCGGCTGGTGAGACTGAGTCGTTGTTTGCTGCGGTCGCACCAAGGCCCGAACACGCCACGAAGATTGGAATTGCAAAAAGTGCCAAGCCACAGTAGGCGCAGGGGAGGGTTGCAGATTCGCCGAATTAGGAGCCCACAAACAAGAAGAATCTTAGGGAAGGATAATCACCGTGGATACGAAACATACGCAGATTAAGACCGATGTTGAATGGGTACATGAGATCGGCGGGCACATCGCCCGCGGCGATACGTTGGATGAGGCGCTGGCCGCTACCGTGAATTTCGCCATCGCGCTGGTCAACTGCGACCGCTGCTTCATCTACGTCCGGGACGGCGCAGAACTGGCGCTCTGGGTTTGGAAGCACTTGGATCAAGAGGAACCGAAATATACCCAGCTCGCGCTTCGGCAGGGTTACACGGCGTTGCTGGAAGAACATCGGGTTCCACTGGCCATTTCGACCAACAGACGGGAGCAGTCTGAAGCGAGGATTTTTGATCAATGGGCAACTGATCCTGGCGAGACGTTTGTATCAGTACCGTTGCTGGCCCGCAAGGAATTGCTCGGCGTGATCAACTTGCAGCACGGCCGACCCCGCCGATACAGCCTCCGAGAAGTCAAGCTGCTTTCCAGCGTCGCAGTTCTGCTGGGTGCTGATATCGCTATCTCGCGCCTGGAGAGCCGAAATTCTGACCTGCTGATGGAATTGGAAACACGGAAGCTTGTCGAGCGCGGCAAGGGCATTCTGCAACGGGAACTGGGACTCAGCGAGCACGAAGCCTTCTTGGTTTTACAGCGCCAGAGCCAGCAGAAAATGCGGCCGATAAAAGAGATTGCTCAAGCCATCATTCTGAGTGCTGAAGTAAGGCAGAGCATCGGCCAGGACTGAATAAAAAGGGCGCGGTGGCCAAGTGGCAAGGCAAGGGTCTGCAAAACCCTCATCGGCGGTTCGATTCCGCCCCGCGCCTCCAGGTATTACTGAGAGGCCGCCGGATACGAGCACGAACGATCAAATACGCAGCTGCTGCAGCCGCGATCCTGGAATTGCATCCTTCGCACAACTGCCACTAAGACGGTTTTCGCTATTTCACAACGATTGGTCACGACGAAACGGGCAGGCGCCGTTGTCTGACTCTCTTGGTGACTCTAACTACCTCGATGACGGTTCGCCGATCGGCTTGCGTTTCCAAAAACGATTCCAGTTGTCGATTGAAGTGAAAGTGCGAGTGTGCATCCGGTCAAGGGAGAGAGTCCCGTGCAGATGATCGATTTCATGTTGCAAGATCCGGGCATACCATCCGGATGCTTCCTCTGAGCGAGACTCTCTCCTTGTTCGTCCAACGACCGCGGAAAATCCAGCGAGGCTGAGGCAGCCTTCGTAGAAAGACGCTTCGTCGTCTCCGGTCGAAGTGATCTGAGGATTGATGATCACGTGGAAGGGTAGGTGCCTGCGATCTTTGTACCGCAAGTTCCCGAGGCGGCAGATCCTTCAACGATTCTTCGCGATCCTCAATCACGGCAAGCTGCAGGGAAAGTCCGATTTGAGGTGCGGCTAACCCGACGCCCGCGTCGCGCATGGTTTCTCTCATCTCATGGATCAGCCTTTGGATCTTGTCGCCCAACATTTCTTGGCGGGTCAATGGAGGAGCGGCCTGCCGCAAAACGGGCTCTCCTGCTTGCACAATCTTTAGCCGCACATCGCCTCCACCCGCACTCGGCATTCAGAATCGTCGGACGCCGACCAGGTTGCGGGCTCATTGCATCACCGTCCTGCTGCCTTTTGGCCGCGAAGGACCATGCAAGTGGAAGCCGCTTTCGCGACCAACCGCTTCTTCTCGTCGGTGATGGTGCACTCTACGTAGCCGATTGTGCCACCCCGCCGCACGACCATTCCTTCCGCTTTGAGTTGTGCCTGCCAGACCGGGCGGAAGAAATTGATTTTCAGTTCAACGGTAGTGAAGGATTCCTCCGGAGCGAGAGTACTTGCAAACGCTATGCCCATCGCGGCGTCAGCAATGTCGCACAAAATCCCGCCATGCAGCGTTCCCATGGGATTTGCATGCTGTGGTCCGGCCGCCAAGACGACCATCGCCCTTCCGTCCGCAATGTCTTTCACTTCAAATCCAATCAGACGCGCGATGGGAACGTCGTTCGTTTTTGCTCGTTCCCTAAAGTCCGCTTGCGAAGGAATTTCCTGAGTACTCATGACTTGTCCGCTCCTGTCTTCGATTTCCGCGCGCGAACCTTGGTTTCGAGGTATTCCTCCAGATGACGGCAGGCGAGGTCAAGCGGCTTTTTATTCCGCTGCAGACGACTCACCATCCCGCTGCCTTCAAGAGTGCTGGCAATCAGGGTGGCCAATTTTGCCGAATCGACATCGGAACGAACCTCGCCTCGTCGTTGCCCATCCTCGGCAATTGATTGCATGCGGTCAAGCCAAGAACTGAGAGCCTGACGAGCTTTGGCTCGCAGCTTTGGATTGCCGTCGTCGGAATCGATGGCCGTGTTCAACAGCGGGCAGCCTCCCGGAACCAGCCCGGTGCGCCGGTCCCGAAAATTCCGCACGATTTGTTTGAGGCGGTCAACCGTATTCGGAATCTGCTCTGTGCCTTCGAAGCGCGTATCCATTGCGATTTTCCAAGCGTGGTCGAAGGCGTCTCCCGCAAGCTCTTGCTTGCTCCCAAAATGCCGGTAGATTCCGCCCTTTTCCAGCCCGGTCGCTTGCATGAAATCGGAAAGCGCAGCGCCGGCGTATCCTTTTTGATTGAAGATCGGGGCCGCCTTACGAATGATTTCTTGCCGAGTCTGCTCGCCTTTGCGCACGTCTCACTCCTAGGAATAGCAATTCAGCGACCATATGGTCGGTGACCGCACGACACAAGGGGTTGGATGAGACCGACTGGTCCCAGGTCGCATTTGATGCGGCTACCGAAAGGAAACCCAGTTCAAAATACCCGCGTCGGTCTTCGGTAAACAACCCAAGTTCGTTTACGAGGGCTTTTGAAGGCCCTCAGCAGGTTCAGGCGCATCGAAACTGAGGTCATCGTGGGTCAATGGCTCACCGCTCTGCAGGTGGTCGTAGTGATGCTCCAGCACCACACGCGATTCGTTCCATCTCCGGAAGGTGCGCCAGCGCAAAGTGCAGATTTTGCCGGACACTCCGACCATCTCCAGTGACCACGCAGAATGGGTCTCGTCGATGACATCTCCAGGAATCGCCGTTTCTCGAATGGATATCGACACACCCCCGACCTCGGCCATTGCATGAAGGGGAACCAGGAAGTTGAAAAGAAGTGAGCGCACTCCCGCCTTTCCCCGAATCGGCTCTTCCACGGTTTCGCTGCTTCCCTCGATATCCTCGGCATAAAACGCGTCGAAGATCTCCAGATATTCTTCGTAGCTTCGGGAGATGTCAGCATGGACGATGGCTGCATTTAAGGTGCGCTCCGCAGTCCGAGATTCTGCGTACGGATCGGGATGAAACTGATCGGACGGAACGAAACCACGTTGATCGCTCATTGAAATTCCGCGAAGTCTAAGCCTCGCTCGTGCTTTCTCCCCTATTGGGGCGCCGGCGATTACCACCGCGAACGGCAGTAGATCCCGAAAAATATGGGACATTGAACCAACTCACTCTGTTGATGACAGAAGGGACCGGTCGGTCGCATAAAGTATGCGGTGGGGCTGCCATGCGCGCGAAGCATCTTTACCAGGCTTAACAAAGTATGCTTCAACGGCGCTACCACGAGCTGTGCTCGCCATCTAACAAGAGAAACCTGAGCGTTCTCCGGGCGATTGTGTATGCCTGGCCGGCATGGCTCATTGATCACGGGTAACTATAAACCAGCTCCGGCATAAGATAAATGCGACCGAATCGGTCGCATCGAACGTCAACTAGAGTGAAACAAGTGACGACACAGACGACGAGAACTGTCCTACAGGTTTCTGGCGGTGGCCAAATCGTCTTTGTGGATCTCCGTTTCGTGCAAGTGTAGGCCGTCAATGGCAGAGAACTCTGGAAGGAAGTGGAGGGATGCGCGGTTACGTCGAATCTTCCAGTGAACCCCGTAGCGAAGCAAAGATACGTCCATGTGGATAGTCAGACTAGCTCTTGAGCGCCCATATACGTTCGTTGTTCTTGCGATCCTTATTCGCTTGCTGAGTCCGGCCGTCATTCTTCGCAGCCCGACTGACATCTTTCCGAATATCGACATCCCCTGGCAAACGCCATCATTCACGGAAATAGGGAGGATCCTCGAAAACACGTCCATGTTAATTGCCGGTGTGAGCCTGACGAAGTCTCAATCGCGGTCAAGGAAAAGGATTCGACACTAATAATGTTCCGGACCCTACGGCTCCAGAAAACATCAGATCGGTTCACGGCCGTGGCATCCACGTGATAAAAGCGTTAATGGATTAAGTTCGCTTCGAGGAAGGAGGAGCCGTCATTCATATGCGAAAGAGTGTCGGCGAAGCTCCAAAGCTGGGAGAAGCCATCTCATGAACCCCGAACTTCGTCTTGACTTAGGTAATCGAATTGTCTAGCATTTTTCTGCTGCTGTAGGGCGCATCGGCTCACAAGCCGGAGGGGCATTGCCCGCCTACGACAATGTCAAGGGTAGAGCGCCCATGTCGAATCTCGAACACCTCAGAAAGCAAGCCAAGTTATATCTGCGCTGGCACCGCGAACGCTATTACCCTGTCGCGGTGCAAATCAGATCCGTTCTAGCCCGTTTCGGAGACCTGTCTGACAGAGAAGTCTTGGATGCAGGCTTCAAGCTCAGCGATGCACAGGAGCTTGTCGCCCGAAAATCCGGGTTTGAGAGTTGGCCGGCGCTGATCAAGGGAGTCAGGAGCATGAAAGAATCACCCGCTTCCGCCGTCGGTACCTCCGTCATCGTCGCCTCGGAGCCTCAGGTCTTCGTCTCGGACCTCGAAGCCGCCAGCGCGTTTTATGTTCACAAACTTGGCTTCAAGGTCGTGTTGTCCTATGGAGAACCGCCCTTCTGGGCTCAGATCGCTCGCGATGGGGGGCGGCTGAACCTGCGAAGGGTCAGCGGGCCCGTGTTCGACAGTGGATTTCGTTCCAGGGAAGCCGATGCCGTTTCTGCGACGCTTACGCTCGACGACGCCAAGCCGCTCTTCCTGGAGTTTCAGAAGGCGGGAGTCGCGTTCCACCAGACATTGAGAACGGAGCCGTGGGGCGCCCGCACGTTCATCGTGCAAGATCTGGATGGGAACCTCATCGCGTTCGCAGGAGGCTAGCGATCTTCCCACCACGCCTGACAGTAAGCGTCTGACCAACAGACCTATTCGACAGGCGGGGTCTGTGTTGAAGTGTCCGGATGACCGCAAAAACAGAGTTGTCAGCGCTCAGATGGACGAACTGTTTGCCGTTGATGCAGAAGCTCGCCGCAAAACGCTGACTACTGCGGCGCGCCATATCCGGCGTCAGGAAACGGCGTCAGGAAATAGCGAGACCTCTTCTCGATGATATCCGCAGCAAGATCGAGGCAGCGCAGTCCGCTGCTTTGCCTTCCAGCGCACTTAGCAAGGCCTGCCAGTACGCGCTCGCACTGTGGAAGAAGCTCACCGCTTCTTTAGAGAATTAGAGCTAGTACTAACCTGGCGGAGAACTCCATGCCGATCAGGTGCCTCCAGGGTTAACGATTGTTTCCTGCTCACGAAGCTTTCCTCTGCGATCACGGCGCGCTGATCGGTGCTCGCACAACTGATAGTAGTCCGACCAGAATATCTCGCCAAGTCCCGCTCGCTCTCAGCCGGGCGACCAAAAGCCCGCTATTTGAGAGCCAGAGTTATCTGCCCCAAGTGGTATGACGTGTGGTTGGTTCGACTCAGCAGAACAGCCAATCGGTTCCGGGTCGGATCTTTGGCATAGTCCTCCTCGGACATTGCGTAGTGCCGCTGCAACCATTCTTCCGCGGAAAGATTTGCAAACTGCGCGAGCAGTTTACCGTTCACTTCGTCCCAATATTTTCTCAGTTCTTCCGCCGGGGGCAACTGTGCTCCTGTCTTGTCAGGACTGGAGACGAAGATCGCATCGAGTTCAGGGTGCAGTCGCTCTCCCAGACCGAGAATCGGGAACATGGCGTCGTGAATGGCGGTGAGGTGTCCCCATAAATAAATGAGGCGGTTCCTCCCCGGTGCGACCTCTTTCAAGAGCTGGTCTTCCGTGAGACTTGAAAATATTTTGTTAGCTCTCTCTACGCCGAGTCGCCAGGAATTGATTGCCACCTGTACCGATAATTTGTGGGATGTCATTGACACAAGCCTCTTTTTGGATTCTTGCCCATCCTAACCGGATATCAATCTGGCGGCTAGATCTGCGCTCTGCCGCCGTCCACGAAGAGTTCAATGCCCGTGACGAAACTGGAGTCGTCCGAGGCCAGAAACAACGCGGCCTTGGCAACTTCCTCGGGCTCCCCCATGCGTCCCATGGGGATGGTGGACACAATCCGCGCAATCACGTCTGGAGATTGTCGACTCGCCAGTGGCGTATTGATCGGACCCGGACTAACAACGTTTGAGCGGATACGACGGTCCTTCAGATCTGTAGTCCAGGTTCGCACCAAGGAGCGGGTGGCAGCCTTGCTCGCGGCGTAGACGCCGAAGGCGGCAGTGCCCTTAACACTCGCGACGGAGCCGTTGAGAATGATAGAGCCACCATCCTTCAGGAGCGGCAAGGCCTTTTGCACCGTAAACAGCGTTCCCCTAACATTGATGTTGAACAGCTTGTCGAAATGCTCTTCGGTGACGGCCCCGAAGGGAACAAATTCGCCAACGCCGGCGTTGGCGAAAACAATATCGATTCGCCGCTTCACTTTAGACACGGTCTCGTAGAGACGATCAAGGTCGGCCAGATTGGCAACGTCTCCCTGAACGCCAGAGACATTGCTGCCGATTGCTTTTACGGCCTCGTCGAGTTCCTTCTGGCGACGGCCCGTGATGAAGACATACGCACCCTCCTTGACGAATAGCTTTGCCGTGGCCAACCCAATCCCCTCGGTGCCGCCTGTGATGAGAGCGATCTTGTCTTTAAGCTTTTTGGACATTGTTTTTCTCCGTTGTTGCCGGGTCGTAATGAAATCTCCAGGCGGGCCGGCGACGAAGGCTATGTTCCTTGGTCATTGCCCGGTCAAATGGTTGGATGCCGATGAGACCGGTCGGTCGCATAAGTTTCTATTCTTGCTGCGACTCGATTGCTGGGATTTGAGCTTGATGACACGGCCCTAATGGGTGTCGAGCCACTTTAGTTTGTTCGTCAGGGTTTAACATTAGCCATCGCTCCCCGTTCGAGGGCCAAGAGGAGGTCGGCGGATGGGAATCTTTCCTTCATGGTATTAATAAAGCTATCCGGATCTGTGGCTCTTTTGAGTTCTTCTTCAAAGACTAGTAAATAGTGTTCCGTAAAATCCACGGCCGTACTCGCGTCAAGGGGAGCTCCAACCTTGCTATGGCCAGGAATAACAACCGAAGGTCTTAATTCTCTGATTTTCTGTAATGAGTTCAGCCATTTCCCTCTAGCCTTGCTGTCCGTTTCTGCGGTGTAGACATGCATGTCATTGAACAAGACATCGCCGGCAATGAGAATTCTCTGTCCAGGAATCCAAAGCATCGTGTTTTCGTCGGTGTCGCCTTGGATGTTTTTAAAGACCTCTATGTGTGAGCTCTCAAATTGAATAAAGTTGCCATCGAATTTGCTAATAGCGGTAACGCGAGAGGTTGCGCCTGAGCCCAAGATCCTCTTCCATTTATCTATTTTCTCTTGATAGACGTTGTTGATTCGGTCTACTACCGCAGGAGTCGCAATAATTCTCACTCTCGGATATGCATCCTGAAAAACCTCCAGACCAAGAAAGTGATCTGCATGCGCATGGGTAATGTAGATAATAGACAGTGGCTTTTTAGTCTCTTTGATTTCCTGTAATACTTTTTCAGCACTGGTTTTTGATAACTGCGCATCGACCAGCATCACTTCATGTACTCCCTCGATCATGACGGAGTTGGTCCAGAACTGATCGTCGGGGGAAGTGAACACCTTGATTGAAAAAGCGTGCTGACGACTTGCCAATGCAGATGCACACGAAATTAGAAAAAAGAGGCTGATCACCACTGAAGAAACAGCAAGACCTCTGGCGAATTTAGATCGTAAAGTTCCGTGAACACTCTCATTGTTTGACTGCTCCATTGATCTCCGCTTTCACCACATGAGATTATTGTAATACTCCAGAAGTTGCAAAGTATTTTCGGGGTCTTGAATGCCGATAGCTGGCTATTACCCATTCACTAATCACTCATTAAAGATTGTGCACCGAGAAGAAACGAGTCGCATCTAGGTAATATGGATTACGACACTACTCCCGTTGATGGGGGCCTGCACGTTGGCGGAGAAGTGGGGATAACAGATGGGTTATTCGAAAAGAGATAAGGCAGAGACTCACACTCGGATCGTAAGTATTGCGGCCAAGAGGTTTCGCGAACTCGGTCTCGAAGGCATCGGTGTTGCCGATGTGATGAAGGAGGCCGGTGTTACTGTCGGTGGTTTCTACAAACATTTCAATTCGCGCGATGAGTTGGTGGTTGAGGCGCTGGCCACCGCATTTCAAGACCTCGACCGCTGGGAGGAACACACTGACACGCTAACGAAACTTCTGGAGAACTATTTGTCCGAAGGACACCGTGATACTCCGGGGACAGGGTGTGCTTTGGGCGCGTTGCTCGGTGATATGTCTCGGGCGAGTCGAGCGGCGAAAGCTGTTTATACCGCGCGCTTGAAGCGCAGCTTGGCATACTCGACGGGCCTGGTTCCGCCGAATGGAGCCTCTGACCGGCGCGCTCGTGCCATTCTGATGATTAGTGCAATGCTAGGAGCGATCAACCTCTCTCGTGCCGTGTCGGACCCAAACCTTTCACGAGAGATTCTCCAACAGACGTGTGATCAGTTAATCACTTTGAACAAACCCGCGACAGCGCATTAGACGCCTGATGCATCCCGGACAAGCGTCTTGTGTACCGAACGTTGCCGAGGGTGGCGCAGGAAATCATGACGCCTTCGACGACTGCGGATACCGCCTGGACACTACCGGCCGTAACCGATCGCCCGTTCGGCACTATTGCCACGGATTTCGAGCAGTTCCTGCCACGAGGTTGGCCCTTCGCTGCCCGCGGCATAGTTGGCGAAGTCCGGCGCGGGTAATTGCGCCCACGCTTCTTCAATCGGCGTAATGATGCGCCACTCCGCCTCTACTTCGTCGCGGCGTGTAAATAGCGTTGCATCGCCACGCATCGAATCGAGCAGCAGAGTTTCGTACGCAACCGGCCCGTTCGACCCAAAGCTGGCTTGATAAGAGAAGTTAGCCTGCACCGTCACCGTCCGCATCTGCGTTCCCGGTCGCTTTGCGTCGAATGCGATCGAGATTCCCTCGTCCGGCTGAATGCTGATTGTGATGACATTCGGAGCAATCACCGACGAGGTGCTCGCAAACAATGCCTGTGGCGTCGGTTTGAGATGTACGCGGATCTCAGTTAGATTTCGTGCAAGCCGCTTCCCAGTCCGGATGTAGAAAGGAACTCCGGCCCAACGCCAGTTCCCAATCTGAAACCTTACTGCTGCGTAAGTTTCCGTTATGGAGCCGGGATTCACTCCCGGCTCTTGCCGATAACCCGGTACGCGTCTCCCGCCAATCATGCCAGAACCATACTGCCCGCGAACGGTGAATCGTGCTACATCCTCGACACTCATTGGCCGAATCGATCGAAATACCTGCACCTTCTGTTCACGGACCGAATCCGCATCGAACGCTAGGGGCGGCTCCATGGCAGTCAGCGCCAGCAACTGAAGCAGATGGTTCGCCACCATATCGCGCAGGGCGCCGGTCTCTTCGTAGAAGGCCGCGCGGTTTTCGACTCCCACCGTTTCAGCCGCGGTAATCTCCACATAGTCGATGTAGTTGCGGTTCCACACCGGTTCGAACAGCGAGTTGCTGAAGCGGAAGACGAGGATGTTCTGCACGGTTTCTTTGCCAAGATAGTGGTCAATCCGGTACACCGTTTTCTCGTTGAATACGCGGCGCACAACGTCATTCAGTACGTTAGCCGATTCCAGGTCACGCCCGAAGGGCTTTTCCAGAACAATTCGCGTCCACCCATGCTCGCGGCGGTTCAGTCCAACCGCTCCCAAACCTTCAATGATGGGTCCCGCGACGGACGCGGGCGTCGACACATAGAACAAGTGATTTGGGCTCGAGCCATTCTTCTCCATCTCTTCCAGCCGAGCGCGCAACTGCGAATAGAACCGCGGCTGGTTGATGTCACCCACCATATAGTTGAGCCGCGTTTCAAAGTCTCTCCATCCCGACTCGCTGAAGTCGCGTGTGTCTTTCGACTTTGCAGCTGCCTCCCCTATTGTCTTGCGAAACTCTTCAGTACCCAGCGGCGTGCGGCCAATCCCGAGAACTTCGAACTGAGGGTTCATGCAACCCACACATGCCAGGTTATAGAGGCCCGGGATCAGCTTTCGCTTGGTCAGATCCCCCGAAGCTCCAAAGATGATCAGGACGCACGAATCTCCGGTTGGTAACGGTTCTCGCGACAGCTTCTCGAGGGCGCTGGCTTGGATAATCGCTGACATAATCTCTATAGATGCTTTCGATACGGATATCGATCTCGAATCGTAAGCGGAAACTAACCTATTCCGGCGGGTTCTTCTGTGCATCTTTGGCTGCAGCTGGGCCGGTGCTCTTTCGCATATGAACGACAACTCCGCCTTCTTCGAAGCGCACTTCATCCATCAGTGCTTTCATCAGGTAGATGCCACGACCATGAACGGCTCCGGTATTTTCGGGAGCGGTAGGGTCCGCTTTCTTAATTTACGTCAAATCCTCGTCCCTCATCCTTTGCCGCGATTGAGATTTCACTAGCTTCACAGCGGCAACGAACATGGACGTGCCTTCCGGGATTCTCATGATTTCCGTGAATGATCGCGTTTGCGAGGACCTCGCGCAATGCGATCTCAACACCGCTCTCGCCCTCAGGAACACAGCCGCATCTCCTGAACAAGAGCATGAGCCGATCCACGATGGGAGAAATCGCAGCCACTTCGCTTGGCAAAGAGCGCTCTAGCTCGATGCAAGGGCCGACCTGATTATGGGCCATCGTCATTCGTAAACCTACCCGTCGAGACTTGTTCTTTTCAAGCGTAGGTCGGGAATGTAGTTCCGAACATGGGCCGCTTGCTTATCGACTGTTCTTCTGTCTTTTCATCCTGAATGACGTCCCAATGCTCGACGAGGGCTCCGTTGTGAATGCGCACAATATCTGCGGCAATCCAATTCACAGGAGCACCGAAACCGCTAAACCGCCCGTGGACGATCACGATGTCTCCCTCTGCCACGATCGCTCCCGGTTCGTACTTCAACGTTGGCGGAAGGCTCTTGATGAGATTGAACAGACCGTCGCGGCCAGGTGCGATATGATCGCTGTGCTGGATGTAGTCCGGCGACCAGAATCGTTCTGCGGCCGCATAATCGCGCTTGTTAAAGAGTGTGTCGAACGCTTCCAAGACGAGGGCCTTGTTTTGTTCGGGTGTAGTCTTCGGCATCTCGATTCCTTTCATACTTCGGAGATCACTTCGATTGCATCGACCCGCGAGGGATAAAACGCCAGGTGTTCTTTAATGTCTGCGACTGCCTCATAAGGTTTTTCGTATGTCCAAACGGCGTATTCTGATTTCGATCCGCCGATGGGAATGCTGTAGTAGGTACAATCACCCTTGTACGGACAATAGCTGTAATGCGTGGTCCGGACGAGAAGCGACATGTCTGCATCGTTGCGCGGCAAGTAGTAGACAGGTGGATATCCCTTCTCCTCCAGGCGAAGTGCTCGCGTCGATTCAGCGACTTTCCTCCCGGCGACCGTTACACGCACCTTGCCCACAGCCGGAGAAATCGTGATGGGATGGTCAGGCCCAGGAATTCTGATCTCCTTGCCTTTGCTCGTCTTTGTCTCCATTGCGCTCCTCGCGGTACTAGTTACAGCTTCGAGCCGCCATCGACTGGAATGCTCGCACCTGTGATCCAGCGCGCCCCATCGGA
>Ga0185299_10002948_pt1 | contig 24206 bp, 25 predicted proteins | sample PaiPotPPA55metaG_FD_128002 | JGI IMG/M metagenome (GOLD analysis project Ga0185299, IMG submission 128002) | Iron sulfur acid spring bacterial and archeal communities from Banff, Canada, to study Microbial Dark Matter (Phase II) - Paint Pots PPA... ... | reverse complement strand
CGCACGCGACGGGACGATCTCCGGACAGGCGCTACCCATCGGAACAGGTTTGACGCCGGTAAGGAGGTATTCGGTCAGTCGCTGTATCTGCATGTACATAATCGCTTCGAGCTGCGAGCTATCGACGCGCTGGCCTCTGCCGATGGCCTCGCTCGCATAGAGCCCCGCGAGCATCCCTTCGCAAGTGATCATGGCGGAAAAAAAGTCCGCGAGGACGAAGCGGAGTTTTTCGCCCTCACCGCCGGGCGCGCCAGATATGCTGGTCAAACCAGAAATTGCCTGCGCGATAGGATCCATGCAGGGCTTGCGGCGATAAGGACCAGTGCGGCCGAATCCCGAGGACGCGGCGTAAACGATTCGCGGGTTAACCGCGACGATCGCGTCGTAACCAATGCCAAGCCGGTCGGCCACGCCCGGCCGCCAGTTCTCCAACGCGACATCGCAGTGGCGTGCAATATTCAGAGCCTTGCCGATATCGTCGGGATTTTTAAGATCGAGCATTACCGACTTCTTGCCGCGATTAATCGTCACACAACAGAGACTTACGCCATTCTTGAAAGGCGGGCTTTCCCGCATCAGGTCACCACGGCCCGGCCTTTCCACTTTAATAACTTCAGCGCCCATGTCCGCAAGCAGCGCAGCCGCATACGGCCCCTGGGCCCCTTCGCTGAAGTCGAGCACCTTGATACCGCTTAGAGGTCCACCCATCGTCGTTGCCTGGAATTATAGTGCCGCAGAATCATCTCAACGGTGAAAAGTCACGCCGGCGTGAACTTGAAAAGCGTCACTTGCTCAGTTGCCGGTTCGAATACTACCTTGACCGGCATTCCGACCTTTACAGAATCGTTCGGCACATTGACAATATTGGTAATGACTATCGGTCCTTCTTCGAGTTGGATCATCGCTACGTTATAGGGAATGTCCTTTTGGAATCCGGGATGCCAGCAGTGATGATACACGATGAACGACCATACGGTTCCACGGCCGCTCATCGCGGTCCATTCGAAGTTGGTCGACAGGCATTTGGGACAATTCGTGCCTGCGGGATACCATACGTGGCGGCAATCTTTGCAGCGCTGAAGATATAGTTCTCTGCGCCGCGCTGCTTCCCAGAATGGGCGATTGACTTCGTCGATTTGGGGCAGTGGTTTGCTGTAGGTTCCTGCCATGGAACTTCTCCTGACTACGGCCTTCGGAAGATGGTCGAGAGCGTGTGATCGAAGAGTCCGCCGCTATACGTACATTGGATGATCTCGGCCCCCTTCACCTGGCGCGGACCGCATGCACCTCTGAGTTGGCGAATCGCATCGGCAGTGTGCCCCCATCCAACCATATAAGTCTCGGACGATTGACCGCCATTGAGATTGACTGGCAGTTCGCCGCCAAGTTCGATGCGGCCTGCCTGAATGAATTCGCCGGCTTCGCCTTCCCTGCAGAAGCCGTAATTCTCGAGCGCGCTCAGGACCGCCGGAGTATAAGCATCCTGAACGTATAGTGCGTCGATATCGTCCGGCTGCACGCCCGACATTTCATAGACCATCGTGGCGCTCTGGCGCTGGATGCGCTGCATCAGCGCCTCGTCCGGCGTGGCCAGTCCTTGCAAAGCGTCGGAGCGGCCCATGCCCATTATGATCACGGGCGGTTGTTTGAGGTCACGTGCACGTTCCGGCGTCGTAACAATTACGCAGTGACCACCGTCAGTGATGTGACAAAAGTCATAGACATGCAAAGGCGCGATGACGTAGCGGCTGCTGAGATAATCCTCGATGGTGAGCGGATCCTTGAGCACCGCGATCGGATTCATCTGGGCATGCTTGCGCTGGGTTACGGCGACTGCGCCAAGTTGACGTTCCGTCGTGCCGTACAGCGCCATCCGGCGGCGGAAGTTCATTGCGGCGAATGCTCCCGGGTTGAACATCCCGAATGGCGAGGCGGACTCTGGATCGCCAGTCGCGAAACGATTGCGGTTGGTGGCCTGATTGGTCCCATATACCACGGCAACGTAATTGGCCATGCCAGCGTTCACGACCATCGCGGCGTAATGGACCATCGCGGCACCCGCCGCACCAGTCGCAATTACGGAGGTTCCGATCTTTGGGTTGATACCCAGTTCGCGCCCGATCTTGAGCGTATCACCTGCGCCACCGTAGCTCTGCTGCGTCATCAGCCCGTCGATTTGCTCCTTCCTAAGTCCCGAGTCCTCCAGCGCCAGTTTAAAAGCCCATATTGCAATTTCGTCCGCACTCAAGCCGGGCAGTTTACCCTGTTTAGTCTGCCCGAGGCCTGCGATGCACGCCTTGTCTCGCATATCCCGGAGCATCGTTCCTTTACCTCCTTCAGCGGCGGCCCGGTCTCATGATTACTGGGCGCGCGGCTCTTGAACAACCGAATTGAACTACTCAGATGGGCAAACTCTTATCCGTGGTATGCGGTTACTTTGGGCCGAAGAAGACTCAACATCCTTTTGTAAAAGGCACGAATCTCTTCGCCGCCGTGGTAAATCTTGCCATCGGGGGCCCATATACTACGAACGTATTCCCTTAGAATGTAGCATGGTGAACTTGGCGCTGGCTCGCGCAAAAAACCCCGCCTGGTTGGCGGAGCGGACTGGATTTGAGCGAATGGTGGTTGACGTCTGCCTCGGCGAGGTCGGACCCGTGGCGGCGCGTGAGGTATTACGTTTCGCTCGCAACAGCAACGATTTGCAGCAACCCATTAGTCATGTAGGCGGGCTGCTTTCGATAATCAACGCGACGCTGGCGGTCCAGCGCGGCGTCATGCGCGTGCAACGCTGCGACGAGCTTTGGGTTCGCTCGATCCTTGGACCTTGCGGAAGTGACGCGCTCGGCTTCGCGCACGCCTGCAAATCGTCGAAAACTATATCGAGAACTGCAATTGTGATGTTGTGTTCCCGGGTGGGGGCCAGGCTGGTATTCGCCGCGGCGTGGCTGTTGTTCATAGCCCAAGGTCAAGCTCACCATCATCGAGATTGGTGAACCTTGTGGGAAATAGAATATTATCGCTAAGCGCATTCCCGAAGGCCATAGCCTTCGCTCTGCTCCTCGCGATTGGGCACGCATGCTCCCAGACGCAGGGCGGCGCAACAGGAACCAGCAGGCAGGCATCCACGTTGAGCCAGGCTGCGGCTGGTGGCCAACCCCAACCCGGGAACTTGGTCGCCCCGGGTGCCGCTTCCGTGACCGTGGTTCAAGGCCACATTGTCTCCGTGGATCAGAAAAACAAGCTTGTTGTGCTACAAGCAGCTGGCGGCAAGCAGGTTATCCTTCACGTATTCAATCAGTACAGCCTGGCCGCGGCTAAGCCGGGCGAACCGTTCATCGCAAGGTTCTACGAAATCGCGAGTGTCCAGAAGCTGGTGCCTGGGCAATCGCCGTCCGCACAGTCACTGACAGCAGGCATTGTTAATGCTGCTCCCGACCAAACACCAGGTGCCCCGTTCGGCAGCCAGTACCAATTTGCAGTGACTATCGACGCTATCGACAAGAATGGCAAGACAATTTCGATCAAGGGCTTGGACGGAGCGGTCGAAGTGGTCGTTGTTGCGAATCCCGAAAGCCTCGACCAGGTGCACGTCGGCGAACAGGTTGTCGTCACTTTAATCGACGTGGTCGCTATTGCGCTCGACATGGAGGGCGACCTCGGCGTAAGGAGCGACCGTGCTTCCACGAGGTTCTAAAGCAGCGCGCATAGCGAGACCTCAAAGAAGCGCTGCTCACTCTCAGCGTAGAGGTTAGTTTCCAGAGACAGCTCGACTTAGTGCATAATCCCTGATGATCGTTCACCTCATCGACGGTACGTATAAGCTCCTCCGCCGGAACGGAAGAGACGGAGAAATGTAACTTTCCTGGGTCGCGCCCGGCCGCCTGCGCGTACTGCCGTATGCGCTCGATCTTGGCTTTGGCCTCGTCATGGGTGACATTTACGCCGAACCAACCGTCCCCGACTTCACCCACCCGCCGAGTGCCGGCGCGCTCTCGCCGCCAAAGATAATCGGTGGGTGCGGCTCTTGCACCGGCTTCGGGTACGAGAAGACTTTGGGAAAACTGCAGAACTCGCCCTTAAATTCCGGCTCTTCTTCGATCCACAGCAGCTTCATCGCCTTGAGATATTCCCGCGTGCGTCCGCCCGCCGATCCCAGGGTACCCCAACCGCAGCGAATTCCTCGGCGAGCCAGCCGGCGCCGACGCCGAAGTCAAAGCGGCCGCCGGAGAGCTTGTCCAGGCTAGCCACCTGTTTCGCTAAGACAACAGGATTATGCTCGGGTACGAGGCAAATGCCGGTGCCCAGCCGCACGGTCTTGCTATGGGCGGCAGCGAAACTCAACGTAGCAAACGGGTCGAGAAAATCGACCTTGGTAGTCGGGAGTGGCATCCTGCCGTCCTGAGCCTAGGGATATTTTGATGCATACTGGCTGACAAGGACGACGTGCTCGCCTGTCCACAATGAGTGAAACCCGCATTGCTCTACGGTGCGGGCGGTAAGGGTAAGGAGTTCTGGGTTAGCGCTGGGACCGATGCCGACAGCGAAAAATCCGATCTGCATACGCGGCTCTCTCTTTAGTGTGAGATTCAGCGGGTATGCTAACTGGAGCGATGTTTAAGGCAACCCGGATACGAGCCACGTACGATATTGGCCCTCTCCCTGGTCCCAAGCTGTGCGATGTAGGTGGCCATCGTAATGGCTTCGATCTCCGCCAGTTCCAGCCGGCGCTCGTCGAACCAGGTCGAAGAACTGTTGACCGCCCGCGCGCATGCCAGCGCGTGTTGCGGTTACGAATGGTTGCGGGTAAAGAATTCGATGAAGCGGCGGCTGCCGCGTTCGCCTTGGACGCGGATAATCGCCGGCAGTGCTTCGAGTCGAGCACGGGCCAAGCCCCCGCGGCCGGACGATCTTTTGTTTAGCGATCGGAGCTTATGCACTGCAAGAGGGCAACCGACCGGGTGGGGAACTCTGCCGGCGTGAATATGCCGCTAATACGGTGCGCTGAACAGGACGCGATCGCGTTCGAACGCGGCGATCTGCTCCCCGGAATAGCCGAGATATTCGGTCAGCACCTTGCGATTGTGTTCACCGAGAAACGGTGCGTCGAGCTCGAGTTCGTCCGGAAACGCCGAGAACCGCAGCGGGAATCCCGGGACCTGAAAATCTCCGAGAATCCGATCATGAACGGTTCGCACTGTTCGCCGTTCGCGAAGATGCGGATGAGCCATCGCTTCTTCAACGCTGAGCACTGGCGCGTGTGGAATATGCGCCTCGCCCATGATCCTCAGAGCCGCTTTATTTCCCGACAGAGTCATCAGCCACTTGCTGATTTCCGCATTGACGAAATCGCGATTAGCTATACGGCTGCTATGCTCGGCGCATCGCGGATCATTGATTAGCTCCGGGCGGCCCATCACTTGGCACAAACTCGCCCAATGATTCTGCTGGAACGCGAATATCCAGAGCGATCCCGTCTGCGTCCGGAAGATTCCCGCGGGCGAGAGCGCACCGATCTGGTTGCCCATCCGCTGCACCTTCATCGCGCCGCGACTGGCACTGACCAGCTCGACCGCCATGTCATGATAATGAAAGTAGGAATCGAGCAGCGAGATATCCAGATGCTGGCCTTCGCCAGTGCGCTCGCGATGCAATAGCGCTGTCGCGACCGCCGCGTACGCGTGCACTCCGGTCGAAACGTCGCCGACCGCCAATGCGGGCGGATAATAATCCCCGCCCTCCTCGCCGCTCAGATAAGTCACGCCCGCGTATGCCTGCCCGATAAAGTCGTAACCCGGATTCGGCGCGAGAGGTCCGCTCTGCCCGAAGGTCGAAACCGAGCACATGATGATGCGCGGATTCAGTTTGCGGACGCTCTCGTAATCGAAGCCCATCCGCCCGATCACACCGGGAGCGTAGTTCTGTACGAGCACATCGACTTTAGGAACCAGCTCGCGCAAGATCGCCTTCCCCGCCGCATTCTTCACGTCCACGCATAGGCTCAGCTTTCCGCGATTCTGCTGGACGAAGTACGCGCTGCGCTGATCCTTGACGTATGGGAAAGTGCGGCAAAGATCCCCGGTGGGCGCAAGCTCCACCTTGATGATCTCTGCGCCCATCTCGGCCATGAGCTTCGTCACGGTCGGACCCGCAACAAACTGGGTAAAGTCCAGAACCTTGTAACCATAGAGCATCTGTTTCGATCTATCCGCACCCATGGCATCTCCGATGAGCTGGTCATCGCGCCGCATGAGCCGAGGGCCCTCGGCTAATATTGGAATCTCCGCTCCATCTGGGCGGCAACCCACAAGTCAGATTCTGCCTGCGAGATGAAAAGCCTTTTTCCCCTCGCATCCCCTTAACCTGCTTGTTGACGCAATGGGAGGTTTTCACCCACGTGTGGCTGCGGCACTGAGAGCGCCCAAGCCTTCCAGGGCAAGCCCGTAGCCCAGATTGTCGAGCATCGCGCGCTTCAGTTGCTGGGTCAGCGCCACACGCGCATAACGGGTCGCCAGCGTCGGCTTTTTGACGATCTGCTCGGCGATTTCGCGTGCACGGCTTAACAGCCGCTCTCGCGGCACCACTTCACTGACGACCCCCAGCGTTTGGGCCTCACGTGCTGATAACTTCTGTCCAGTCAGCAGAAAATAACGGCCGCGATTAACTCCCAACACGAGCGGCCACACAATGTGGACTCCGTCGCCCGGAACCAAACCGTTGGGAAAATGGGGTGCGTCCTGAAACTCAGCGTTCTCTGCAGCGATCACGATATCAGAGAGCACTGCAACTTCGGCATGGATCAACGCCGGTCCGTTCACTGCCGCGATGACTGGCACTTCAATGTCGAGCAGATTCATCAGCAGATGTTTGCCGTCTTTATAAACATGGTCCCACATTTCGGGCGTGAAGCGTCCGATTCCGCTCATATCTATCTCGGCGCAAAATGCGTCGCCCGTGCCCGTCATTATGACAACCCTATTCTCCTGGTCGCGTGCGATATCAGCGAAGGCGTAGCCGAGCTGCTCGTGCGACGGCCCACTCCATTTGAGTGCCGCCCCCTCGGTATGAAAGGTTATCTGCAGAATCCCCCCCCTGCCGTTCCATCCGGATATGGCTGTACTTTTCCCGGTAATCGTCAAATTTGATCATGGTTCTGCCTCCATCGTGCCGTTTCTGACGGATTCTAGTGCGATGCGCCATGTTAAGGTTAATCCTTGCAGCAATCCCATTGGCTTGCTTGTGGAAGCGGACGGCCGGGAGCCACTACAGAATCGCCCCTGCCACATTCAGGCGTCGCTCATGCTGTGCTTGCCAAATCGGTCTGAGCTGCGTTTTAATCCCTCATCCATTACGCGAGGTGCAACTCATGAATGCAGTTTCACACGTGGCCATCGGTGTTCGCGATATGGAACGCTCGCTCCACTTTTACTGCGACCTGCTCGGATTGGAGGTCATGTCTGACCAAACGCAGCCGATAGGCAATATGCCGACGCCTGTACGCCAAACCGGAAACCGGCAAGCGCCGAGCCGTCAACTTGCGCTACGGCAAAGGTCCTGGCCGTGGCTTTTTGGTTTTATCGGAGCGGCCTGGAGGAACACCTGGCGAAGCAATCAAGCTCGATGAGGTCGGGATTTCTCATTTCTCATGGTGGGTAGACGATCTGCGCGCGATCCATGACAAGCTCAAGGCTGCCGGGATCAAGATCCTGGTGGCACCTTCGGAGGTTGATCCCGCTGGCTTCGGCGAGACCTCCCCACATAAGTATTTGACCTGTCTCTTCGAGGATCCTGACGGGATCATCTTGCAGCTCGATCAGCGCGTGAACTAGGCGGAGCGTCAGCGCAGCCGAACACGCTAGTGAAGCGCAACGAAACGAGCAAACGAGTCTGCGAGGTGCGTGGCTCAAAAGGAATCTGCGACGTGCACACAGCGGAGTGTAGGAACGCAATCCCGATAACTGAAACGTGTCTGGGCTCCAAAAGTCGAAATTCCGTTTGTGAAGCTGGCCGATGAGTCGCCGGCAGCTGCGCAAAAAACCGGCCTGGCTGGCGAAGCAGACTGGATTTGAACAGCGTAGCCCCCTCATCGCCGCCGTCTTCCTTTAATATCAGTGAAGTTTGACCCTGTGGAGAAAAACGAGCGGGAAATCCGAATGGAGCGTTCGTAAAGCTAGGAGTAAGGTCATGCTGAGCCCCTATCGCGTCGTCGATCTAACTGATGAAGGCGCCATGATCTGTGGGCAGATTCTGGGAGACCTGGGCGCGGATGTGATCCTCCTTGAACCCTCCGCTGGCGCACAGGCACGGCGGATTGGACCTTTCATCGACGATCTGCCGGAAGTCAACCGGAGCCTCAATTTCTGGTCGCTTAACCGAAACAAGCGCTCGGTCACCATCGATCTGAACACCTCCTCCGGTAGAGAGAATTTGCTTCGGTTGGTGAGGACATCCGATTTTCTCATCGAGTCTTTTACTCCTGGTCATCTGGATGGCCTTGGCCTTGGCTACCAGTCTTTAGCTGAGATCAACCCTGCCCTCATCATGATTTCGATTACACCCTTCGGGCAGCATGGGCCGAAGGCCCATTGGGCTGCAACTGACCTGACTGTAACCGCGGCTTCTGGCGTTCTTTTCATGACAGGTGATGAGGATCGGCCGCCGGTACACGTGTCAATTCCGCAGGCTTACCTCAATGCGGGCGCGGAAGCGGCGGTTGGTGCGCTTATCGCGCTAAGCGCTCGCGAACGCGACAGCCTCGGGCAGCACATCGATGTCTCGGCCCAAACCGCCATGATGATGACCACCGCCTTCATGCTGCTGGCCCCCGGCTGGAACGACAGTCCGACGGAACGCGTCGGCGGAGGAATGAAGCAGGGTCCCCTTCGGCTGCGCTTCGTCTTTCGGTGCAAGGATGGCCATGTGAACGTCACGTTCCTTTTCGGCACGGTATTTGGCCCGAGTTCGCGCCGGCTGTTCGAATGGATTTACGAGGACGGCTTCTGCGACGCGGCGACCCGTGACAAGGACTGGAGTGCGTTCGGCCTTCACCTGGTCAACGGGAAAGAGACGATAGAGGAATTCACCCGCTGCACAGAATGCCTGGAGCGTTTCACACTTAGCCATACCAAGGCCGAACTTACCGAGGGGGCAACCCGCCGCAAGATTCTGCTGGTTCCAGTCAGCAATGTCGAAGACTTGCTCCGATCCGAGCAGCTTAAGGCGCGCGAGTTCTGGGCAAAAATGGACCATCCTGAGCTCGGTCGCGAGGTGACCTATCCAGGACCATTCGCAAAATTGAGCCAGACCCCTATTCAATACCGCCGACGAGCCCCGCTGCTCGGAGAACATACCGAAGAGGTCCTCAGCGAATCGCGACCGCCTGTGCGGTTCTCTCCCAAGTCGGCTGGCACTTTCCAGCCCGCGTTGAAGGGACTTAAGGTGCTGGATTTTACCTGGATTTATGCGGGGCCCGCCTCTACACGTTATCTGGCGGACTATGGCGCCACCGTGATCCGGATCGAGAGCGTGAAAAAGATCGACGCGACGCGCACCGTTGCACCTTTCAAGGACGGTCATGCGGGCATCGAGCGTTCCGCAATTTATTGCAACCTCAATATCGGGAAGTACGGAGTCTCACTTAATCTCGCGACATCCGAGGCGCGCGCGGTCGCAATGCACCTGGTGAACTGGGCCGACGTGGTGATTGAGAACTTCTCGCCGAAGGCGATGCGAGCCTGGGGCATGGACTATGAGTCGCTGCGTAAAATCAAGCCAGAACTGATCATGCTGAGCACCTGCCTCAACGGTCAGACCGGTCCGGATAGAATGCTGGCCGGCTACGGCACGATGGGCGCTTGCATGGCAGGCTTCGGCGAGCTGACCGGCTGGCCCGACAGCCCACCCGCCGCTCCCTTCTCTGCATACACCGACTTCACCTCGCCAAAGTTCATTACGGCGGCTTTGCTGGCCGCGATAGACCACAAGCGGCGGACCGGCCAGGGCCAGTACATCGACGTCTCGCAGGTCGAAGCACCGATTCACTTGCTGGCGCGTGCGGTCCTCGATTACACGGTGAACGGGCGCATCCAAACGCGGATGGGTAACGCGCTGCGAGACTATGCTCCGACCGGCGTCTATCCCTGTGCCGGCGCAGACCGGTGGGTGGCGCTTGCGGCGCCGACCGACGCAGTCTGGCGAGCACTGTGCACCACCTCGGGCCGGGGCTGGAACGAAGATCCCCGGTTCGCCACCGCTATCGCTCGTCTCGATCACCGCGCGGCATTAGACGAGGCCATTGGTTCATGGACTGTCGGCTTTGAGCGCGCCGCGCTAGAAGAGCGCTTACAGGACGTCGGCGTACCGGTTCATCGGGCATCGACCAGTTTCGACACATTGGCCGATCCTCAGCTCGAAGCTCGCCGCCACATTATCTCCCTCGAACATCCCCGGCTAAGTTCTGTCCCGGTCGAGACTTCGCGGATGCGCTTCTCGCGGACACCGGCGATTGCCGCGTGGGCCGCTCCTGAAATCGGCCAGCACAACCACTACGTTCTGCACGAGTTGCTGGGGTTAACTGACGAAGAAATCATGGAGCTGGTCAACGATAAAGCCCTGGAATAAGTTTGCAGCGGTCCTAGCCAGAAGCACCACGACCGATCTCTCGAACAGACGCGGATTTTATTGCCCTTGGGAGGGCGCGCGCTCGCACGGCCACGAAACTAACCGGTCCAGTAAGCTCCCTCCGGGGTGCCGGTCCGAGCGACGCAGCATGCGCGCCCAAAAAGCTGCGCTAACGTAGCAATTTCTGGCGGGTGTCCGGAGACCCTTGGGAAAGTCGGACTGGCTGGCGGAGCAAAGTGGATTTGACCTTCCGAGACCCCTCATCGGTTAGCCGCAGTTTAATTGGCTTCGCTTCCGGCACTGGCTCGGGCCCTCAAAATCATCGTTGAGCGAAGAGTAACCGCCGCCTTATGGTTTGCTCGAAACTCCCGCCTCACCATCGAAGGGTCTCGAAGGTTCAAATCCAGTCCGCTCTCGCCAGCCAGGCCGGTTTTTGCGCCGCTCTTCGTCACCCGATCGGCAGCTTTGTCAGAAGGACCTGAGTTTCATCCTCTATGATGTCGCTGATGCGCGGCGCCACTTTCTGCAGCTCGGGATCGGACAACGCGGCTTGGAGTGCGTTCGCGTCGGGCAATTCCCAGAAATCAACGACCGTATTCAGACGGCCGACCACGTTGCCGTAGCTGCCGAGTAGCTTCATGCCGCGCTTGGCAAGTATCGGGGCAAGCTCGTTCAACATGGCAACGAAATCCTGGAGCTTTCCCGGCTTCAGCTTGATCGATGCTTGCAAATAGACCATGACATTTTCCTCCTTCGCCTCGGCTAGCACCAAGAAGAAAGTCATGTCAAACGGTTACCAGGGTCGCACCCGGCGCCTGATACTTTTGTGGACGGGTGTTTTGTTCTCGGGCGTAGAATTTTACGACTTCGAAGACGGTGAGAATGGCGTGGCCTCAAACGGTGAACGGGACCTCACAATTGGCATGAGTACCTCTTCAAGAGCATATAGCTTGGTGAAGTTCACGAGCAGGCCTTCTTGCATGCTTTCTGGGAGGCGTCGGCAGCCGCGGCAAATCTGCCTGAACTGTTATTGCGGCTAGTTAGCGATACCGTAACGGGTATGTCGGGAAAAATGAGGGGACCACCAGATAGGCGCTATCTCGAAGTGCACGAAAGTAACTTGATCTTTATGAAGCCAGGCGAGGACAAGGAGGACAAGTATGTTAACGAGACATTGGTGCGCACGACCACATTATGGGAAGGGGCGAGGAAGTAGTCGCGCGGATCAAAGAGCTCGAAGCGGAAGGTGCCACGCAGATTTCAATTTAAGTGACGTATCCGTTCGCACGCGAGATGATTGAAGATATCAGCCGCGAGGTAATCGCCAACTACTGAGCGGCTCAGGGCGGCGAGTGTTCATGTACGAATTTATAGTCGCGTGCCAATTGTCGAGTGGATCGAGGGATCCTGACGAGACGAAGGCAATAGTCAAATTGACATTTTCGTGAAGGAGTTTGGTGAGCTGGAGCTTTCTGGCTCTCCACTGCGGTTTTCGGATTTCCCGCACCATCTCGAACTAGAAGCGCCGACTCTGGGTGAGCACAACGAGCAGAATCCTCTGCGAGTTGCTTGGCCTTGGTCCGGAACGAGTTCGCGAGTTGGAAGTGGCCAGCATTCTGCATCCTGGACCTAATTAAGCCAAAGTTTGTTTGCGTAACCACCCCGGCACGCGGGCAAGGTGCCCGCGACAGTGAGGGACATTTTACCGCCGCCCCCCGGGGGCGCGTGGCGGTAAAGAGCGCCTGACGGCGCATTATATGCTGTAAGCTGGGTTCCGCATCTTCCGCTCGGCCGCGTTGATTGCGCAAGTATACGGCGCACACGTGACGTCTGCTTCATCAACAGCATTTTTGCCACTCTCGCAATTTCAGCCCCACTGACTTAGTCTCGACGGCGCGCGGATGATCGTCAGTTCCGAGGGAGGTTGAGCATATGCCACGGTCAAGCAGCAACGTTTTGCTGGTCGGAAGCGTGCCGCTGGACTCGGCGGAAGAGGTATTCAAAGCCTGCGCACACGGCTTAGGCAGCCATCTTGAGATGTTTCCAGACGGCGAAGTGGGAGCAAGAAAAAGTTGGATCCAGTGTCAGGCCATTTTTGTCTTCGACCGCCACCCCTCGATTGAATGCATCAAGCGACCCCAGTCGCCCGATAGGCTCTCGCGCGAGTACAATGACAATTGGACGTTCAGATTGAAGCCTGGCGTCGATAAGCTTGATTTCGATGATCTCAGGTATGCCGATTGGGCGGCCGAGTCCTACCAGATGTTTCACGAATTACGCCAGCAGGGTCTGGTTCCTGCAAACGCACGCTTTCAGGTAAGCCTGCCAACACCGCTCGGCGGTTGTGCGGCCTTTTTCGATCAGCCGCGAGACCGCGAGATCGTCTACCGTGCTTACGAGACAGCGATGCTTCGCGAGGTGAGCAGGCTCTGCCGCCAGATCCCGCATGATGATCTGGCGCTTCAATGGGATGTTTGCGTAGAAGTTCTCGAAATCGCCGCTGGCCTGCCGCAGTTGCTTCCCGATGATCCGTGGACCAGAGCAGGCACGCAGTTCGGGCGTATTGCAGCAGATATTGCGCCACCTGCGATGCTCGGTTTCCACTTCTGTTACGGCGACCTCGCCCATCATCATCTTGTCGAGCCAGCGGATCTCTCGGTCTCGGTCAGAATGGCCAATCTTGCGATTTCCAGCGTGAAGCGCCGTATCGATTGGGTCCATATGCCGGTCCCGATGAATCGTAGCGACGATGCCTACTTCGCTCCACTGCGCGGCATAAAGAGCGTCGACACGAAGGTGTTTCTGGGTCTTATCCATTTGCACGACGGCGTCGAAGGTTCGCTGAAACGGGTTGAGGTAGCGCGACGTTATCTGCGGGCCTTCGGCGTTGCAACAGAATGCGGCCTGGGCCGGCGCCCCCGTGAAACGTTACCAGAGGTCCTGCGCATCCACAGGGAAGTAGCTGAACGTATAGCTCAGACCTATCAGGGCTGAAGGATCTTATATGCGCCGTCGGCCCGCGGAGCACTTTCGTAAAGCTTGTGAAGGTCTTGGCAGCCTAGGATCTATGCATTCCGGTTTACCAGCAGTGACAGGAGTCGAGACGGAGCGCAAAAAGAAAAGGCCAAACCTTGTTCGAAGCTCATGGGAACATCTAGATTTTGCCAGGGATGGCTCATACCACTCACGAGCCTCGGTCGTTGCAATGCCATCCAAAACCCCGACAGCGGAAGCGGCGGCGTCTGCTAGAGGTTCGGAAAAAATGACGCAACAGGAAAGACACGGTTGGCTAATCGTCGCGAGCCTGTTCGTCACGATGCTCGCGATCGTTGGATCGGGTTATGACGCCACGCCGGTGTTCATACCGGCGCTCTTGAAGGGCTTCGGATGGAGCCGGACCAAGGTCTCGCTGCTGCCTAGCGTTGCCGCTTTAGCGTGGGGTGGATTCGTATTTCCGGTGGGATGGCTGCTCGACTGGGTCGAGGCGCGCTTGATAATGATCACCGGCGCGCTCGCCGCCGCAGTGGGCTTCCTCCTTGCCGGCCGTGCGCAATCGTTTACGCCTCTCTTCATCGCATACCTGATGCTCGGGATCGGTATCGCCGCCGGCACCATCGCTCCGGCTGCGTTCGTTGTGGCTAATTGGTTCAGCGCCCGGCGCGGACTCGCGATGGGGGTCACGCTCGGCGGAACGACCACGGGCGGGATGCTGATGACACTGGCGGCGAGTCATATGATCGCTCGTTGGGGATGGCGGGCAGCGTATCTCGCCTTCTCGGTGCCGGTGTTCCTAATCGTAATTCGCGCCGTGCTGCTGACGGTGCGCAGCCGTCCGCCTGGTATGCAGCGGATGTCGGTCGCGGAAGCGGCCGAGAGCTTGGAGGGATTCGAAACTGCTGCGGCATTGCAGACGCGCTCGCTGTGGATGATCGTGCTGGCGCAATTCCTGTGGGCGTTTGCGACTACCGGCTCCATCATTCATTTGATTCAATATTTAATCGATAACCATTACGCGGCCTCGAGTGCAGCGAACCTGGTGAGCATCATTTTCGGGATCTGCACGTTGGGCAAGGTGGTGATGGGAGCTGTAGCCGACCATGTGACTGCTCGCGTGGCGACTACGCTGACCTTGATGTTCAATGGCGTGGGCGTGTTGTTGCTGTTGGGCGTGCAACACCTCTGGGTGATCGTGCCGCTGCTGGCGACCTACGGGCTTCTGCAGGCCGCGCCGTTGACGTTGTTTCCCTTGCTGACAGTCGAGTCCATGGGGCTCAAGCGCTACGGTGCCATCTTCGGAATTGTAAGCGTCGCCAACACGGTCGGCGCGGTGTTCGGCCCGCCAGTCGCCGGCAGCATCTTCGACGCTACCCACAGTTATACGGCGGCCTACAGTCTGTTCGCAGCGGCCTATTTTGCCGGCGCGATAGCCTCCTACACAGCGAGGCCGTATCGCGAGGAGTGCGCGCGGTTTGTCACCATCCCCTCCGCCGTTTCCACCTAACCGTCCTGCGCTTCGCGAGATCATTAGCCCCGAAAAGATCGTAGATTGGCCATTGCGACCGCTTCAGCGGATCGCCGCGCGGCGCTGTCAATCATCATCCGAAAATCACCCCTTGATATCATCTGAAATTTCCCCCCTCTGGATTTTGTTTTTGAGTGGCGGCACCGACCGGGGCACCCTTTGGAGGTCTTACGCACCGCCGTTTTCGAATCTATCTATGTTGTTACTGGCGGTCACCGGCATCGTCGGCGCACTGGACGAAGCTCGAAGTCATGACCTTCGGTGCTTGCGGAAATCGTCGTAGTTAGTACGAGCGTACCGACCCACAACCCCGAGCTCGGCCGATTCCATCCACGGCAATAGGATGCGTGCGCCGCGATAGTGCTAACGCTCCACTGTGACCGTGGAAGGCCGAAAGAGTTCGACACCATCTTCGTGAATCCACCAGCGGCCTCCACCATTACCCGCGTTGCAGCTACCAGATGTTACGCGTAGCTATGAGACCTAAAGCTCGCGCGCGGTGGATCAGTCTTCGCCAACAGAATCAGTTGTCGCCAAGCTGTTCGATCTGGCAGCCTGAGACCTCGCCGCCTAGTTTCGCGCGGGGCGTCCTCGGTCAGAGTTTTCAAAGTTGCAACACATCCCCTAAAGTTGCAACACATCCCCTAAAAGTGAAACTGATGCGAATAGCTTTAAACCACGGACTGATCGATCGTTGATGAGAGTTCATTGAACGAAGTATGAGCGCCTTCGATTTGCTCAAAGAAGTAGTCGACGCTATGGAGGCTGACGAGTCCTCGGTCTGGGGGGAGCCGCGTCACGCGTCGGTCGGGATTATCGTCGCAGGGACGAATGAAAATCCGAGCATCTGTTTCATCCGCCGAGCGAAATGGGAGAGCGATCCATGGTCCGAGCATATCGCCTTTCCTGGCGGTTCCCGATCCGCCGATGAGGATGCGGTGCAGACCCTGCGACGCGAATTGCAAGAAGAAATCGGTTGGGTGATCGAGGAGCACCGACGGCCTACCCCTTTGCCGCAGCTCAGAATTCGTCTAGCGGGGCGCGAGCACCTGATGCGGCTCGACGCGTTCGTCTATCGAGTCGAAGGTGAACCTCCGGTCCTGCGATGCGGCCCTGAGGTCGCGTCCGCGTTCTGGATTCCTGTATCTGAGTTGTGGAACGCGAAAAATCTCGATTATCATGCGCTCGGCGACAACGGTGAAACGCTAGTCTACCCGGCCATCCGGACCTCCCACGGGATAATCTTCGGCATCACACTGCGCGTCCTGACACTACTTTCCGATCAGATCGGAATCCCGCTGCGATATCTTGAAGAAATTCCGCTGCTGCGGCGCACGCCTTCACACTGACAAAATACAAGCGAACGGCTTGAAATTCAGCGCGGGAGGCCAACCCGCGAAGGGCTCGATCTACAAAAAGCTCGCACGTGTGCGCTCGTTTTCCCGGTGTCGGGGGAGAATGCCGGAAGAGTGAGACCGGCTTGGCGGAGCGAACTGGATTTGAACTTCCGAGACCCTCGTTGAGGGCTCTTGCGAAGGCAGCATTTGGTTGCTGCGCCGCTCTGGCACAGTGCGGGATAAATCATCCGGAGGGCCCCGGATTGCTGACGCGACGCGCTCCGTGTTCCGGTCAAGGTCGGCAACCTTTGGATTGCTAGCCAGGACTTCGGCGCAGATCTCAAACCCTTCAGGTAATATTCGCTCGCGACTATTTCGCTGGCCCGCACCGATACCGGAAACCGGGCGCCAGTTGAATTACCAAGTGATGGATTGAGGGTTCTCAGATGTTCCAATCCACTTCGCTCCGCCAGCCAGTCTGCTAATTGCGCGTCTCTCCATAAAATCGCGTAAAAATCGTCCCCGCCTCGCGAATAGGCGCTTTGCGCAACTTGTCGTCATGAACCTTCAATTTCTGAAGGCATGCGACGTCGGGTTTGGTCTCGGCGAGCTTGTATGGTGTCCAGTGCCGATGCTCCTGCTTGCTGTAGTGAAAGAGGAACTGAACATTTTTTCCCTCGGCCTCTCACCGAATCTGGAGGCCGAGGAAAAAATGCGGTGGGGGGTGGCGAGAGGTTTAGAATCCGAGATGCGAAGCGGCGACGATCTGCGGAGGCAGGCCAGGACTCTTTTCCCTGGCCAACGACGCCGATCGCGGCGAGCCAACCAATGAATGGCATCGGCTAAGATGCGAGAGGTTTCCCGGAGAGGTGCCGCCGCCGGCCGTGCTGACGGTAAATCCTTGTGCGCTAGATTGGCGCCCTCGTCCGGGGCTCAAGGCTCGAACGGTATCCAGAGGCGCAAGCGGCGTCCTCGAATGGACAAGCAAAAGCGTGAGTTCCGGCTCCGAGGCACCGGGAAGCTAATCTGGGAAGGAGGAAGGTTGCTGAGGTTTGCAGGAATCGACGTGGGAGCCGAGCGACACATGGTGGCAATGGTCGGTGAGCAGGGTGAGGTGTTGTGTCGTTCCAGCCGGTTTGGCGAGGACGCGTCGGGCTATGTGCATCTGTTCGAGCTGCTCGGCCCACCTGAGGGCTGTCCGCTTGCCTTGGAAGCGACCGGACACGACTAGCGCAATCTATTTGTCGCTTTGTTGGAGAAGGCCTATGCAGTCGCGGTACTGAATCCCTTGCGCACGCGGCGCTTTGCCGAGAGGGACTGCAACGGACCAAGACCGACGCGATCGATGCGCTGGGGATCGCGCGGTTTGCTGCCCAGAAGCGGCCGCCAGCGGCTCAACTGCCCGACGTCGCGACGGAACAGCTGCGTGAATTGGCACGGTTGCGCGCTCGGCTCGCGGAAGACTTTGCCAGCCGCCTCAGGCAGTTGCATCGAGCGGTTGATCTTGGCTTTCCAGAGTTCACCCGGTATGTACGGCTCTCGAGAGCCAGCTCGCTGCCACGATTCTTTCCCGCTATCCAACGGCGGCGTCGTTCCAGGGCGTATCCGTGAGAAAGCTTGCACAGATCACGACGGCTCGCACAAGGTCGGCGAGGAGCTGGCGCGCACTTTGATTGAAGCGGCTGAAAAGTCGGCCGGGAGCCATCACTCCGAGCCTTACCGGTTGCGGATCAAGTACCTCTGTGAGTACCTCGATTTGCTGCGTCGCCGACTGAAAGATCTTGGGCGCGACATCGAGCGCAAGCTCGACGATAACCAGGTGGGCAAACTGCTAACGACGATCGATGGGGGTCGGGCCGTTAACTGCCGCCTGTCTGATCGCAGAACTCGGAGACCGGGCACGCTTTCGGAGCGCCGGCGCGATCGCGAGCTATGTCGGCGTTACGCCGCGCCTGCGGCAGTCCGGCAAGAAGCGCTGCATGCAATCGAGCAGGCAATCCAGAACGCCAAGAAGGTCTACATTCATGACCACATCGATAATTGCGTTGAGGACATTGCAGGCTCGGCAACCCGTCAGGCACGCAACTCCCTCGCAGAGTTCAAACAAATCGCGAAGTACCTTTGAGCGAGCATTCAGTTGATGAGAACAGGGCGGCGGGAGAGCGATTTCGACGATCGGCATGAAAGGGTGAACTGTATCAGGTGAGTTATGCCCCACAATTGCTGCTGATCGGCGCTGTCGCCGCGGTCGGCGTTCTGCACACCATTGTTCCGGATCACTGGGTGCCGATTGCATTGATCGCGCGACAACGCGGCTGGTCGAGGGGCGAGACGGCGCGCGCATCGTTCCAGGCCAGCATCGGTCACGTCATGTCGACTCTGCTGATCGCTTCGGTCGTGTGGTTCGCCGGCGTCGCCTTTGCCACACGGTTTGGCAACATCGTCGACACCGCGACCAGTATCGCTCTTATGGGTTTCGGCGGCTGGATCGCGCTTGGCGCCCTGCGCGAAATGCGCAACGCGGGCACGCGTGGTCACGCTCATAGTCATGTCCACAGCCACGATTTCTCTAATTCGAAAAACGCCGCGGATCTGATTCACGGACCGGCGCAAAAGCGCTTCACTACCGACGAAGGCGAGCTGAGGCTCTCCATTTTCGAGCGCGGAGTGCCGCCGCATTTCCGCCTGTCAGGACTGCCGATCGACATCGCTAGAGTCGAAACAATCCGCGAGGATGGCGGAAGGCAGATTTTCAGGTTCGAGAATTGTGGAGCCTATTGGCAGTCCATCGAGGAAATCCCTGAGCCGCATGAATTCAACTTCGCCGTAATGATTGATCACCGCGGCCATACTCATTCGTTCGAGGGCAAGTTCACCGAGCACGCGCACGACCCCGACGGCCGTGAGCATAGCGAAGATCACCAAGAAGGGCCTGAACACAACAAGCTATACGAGCAAGAGAAAGGGATGGTGATCGCCGCGCGGCACTCGCACATTCATCGACATGGTGCCGGTGTACCGCATGCGCATTGGCACGACCATGGCGCGAATACCCTCCATGTAGTGCTGGAGGAGATGGGCTCGCCACCGCGACTGCACGAACACCATCATAGGACACCGGCTCGGACCGCACTTCTGTTGATCCTTGGCTCGTCCCCGATGGTGGAGGGCATCCCCGCTTTTTTTGCCGCGAGCAGATACGGCGTCGGGTTAATCATCGTAATGGCGACAGTCTTCGGCGTGAGTACGATCGCGGCGTACGTCCTCCTCTGCGTCTACTCGACGGAGGGTCTGCAGCGAGTCAGTTTCGGCGCGGTGGAACGCTACGGTGAGGTATTGAGCGGTGCGTTCATCGCGTTCGTCGGCCTAGTCTTTTGGATTTTCCACATTCTGGACGGATGGCTTTTCCCTCAACTCGGAGCAATCAAAATGCGTCGTGCTGCTATGAGTTTCGGAATAGCAATCCTTATGGCGCTAATTCTGGTGCTTGCCGGAACATCATGGGCACACGGCATCGCCGGAAACCGTTACTTTCCCGGAACCCTTACGTTCGATGATCCGGCGGTCGCGGACGAGCTTTTCCTCCCGCTCTACGCGTATCTTGAACATCCGACGCGCGAGGGCGGCGGTGCGACCGACGACGCTTTCTCGCTGACGTTTCTGCGCCCGTTAACACCGAGCCTCGCCGTCGGAGGTGACAGCACTTGGCTGAGACGCGCGCACGATGGATTTTCGACGCGCACCGGCTTCGGAAGCACGCTCCTGCTGATCAAAGGGCCGGTCTACGAAAATGATCCCCACGAGGCACTGATTTCTGCGAGCCTAATCTGGGGAATCGGAGATTTCGGCACGAAAGCTGTTGGAGGATATGGGCCCAACACACTGCATCCGAGTTTTACCTTTGGAAAAGGATTCGGCGGTTTGCCCGACAGCCTCAAATGGCTGCGCCCGTTTGCAATCGCCGGCAATCGCGCCGGAGTTTCCGATCAACGGGAGAACGAAAACTCTGCTCTTCGATCCAAGCTCTGATCAGTCGCACTACGGCTATCTGCACAATCCCGACATCGTACAGTGGGGGTTCGCGCTTGAGTTCAGCACTCTTTATCTGACTAGCCGATTCACAGAGGGTCCGCCCCAAGAAGAACCACTCAATCAACTTGTTCCGTTGATCGAATTCCCACTAGATACGACGAATTCCGGCGGCGGATTCACGAACGCCGCAACTATGAACCGGGGATTGTCTTATGTCGGCGTCGTCCACCAGGTAGCAGCCGAAGTGATCGTTCCGTTAAACAGTCAGGGCGGACGCGCCGTAGGAGTCACTGCAGGCTTGGAGTTTTTCCTCGATGATCGAGCACCGTCACTCTTCGCGAAACCGCTTCTCGAACCTTAGGTTTCAGAGACTCTTGCCTACGTCTGCAGGTCAGCTTTAGCGGCTCGCTCCAAGTTCGACTTGTGCACATCACTGTATCTGGCGCGTCGCGCTAGCAGCGACGTTGCCGCCGGGAATGGCGGCGAAACGGAGCCGAAGGCTGGATGGACGTTGCGGCTCGGAGCCGCGGCTCGGAGTTTACGGAGCTTCAGCGGGGCGGCTCGGAGGCCGTGTCACGAAGGCCGAGGACGCAAGTTCCGAACGCCCTGGCGTTGCGCTACGAAGTTAGGGTGCTAAACTGAATTTAGTGGAGTCTGAAGTGAAGCGGCGTTCGCACATCGCACTTGTCGCTATACTTGCGCTGGCGATTCATAGCCTTGGCTTCTGCGCTGGAGCCGCTACGAGTTGTACGGGCTCGGTGTGCGCTGCTCACCAACAAGACGGCTCCTGCCCTATGCATCCACATCACTCTGGGCAGGAGAGCAAGCACCTGTGCTGCTTCTCCCCAATCTGCTTGAACGGCGTTGAGTTGACTCCGGGCAAAGATGCGTCGATGACTTATGTGTCGATGCTTCTGCCTGTGGTGTTCAGTTTGCCCTCGATGGACCTGGCACAATCGCCAGCACGATTAGCAGCTCTTACTCGGGTTCATGCACCACCGCTTCACGTGCCGATTTTTCTTTCAATACGTACGCTTCTCATCTGACCTCCTGACTTAGCAATCGAAGGATTGATTCGGCGTTCGGCCCTGTGGCGAACGCTCCTGGGCGCCTCGCGATCTGACCATGAGCTCGCGAGCATGCGCGGAATGGTTTGGGCGCACGACCGTCAGTGAGAGAGGTCGATGTTGGGATACACATCATCCAAAAACGGTACTCCTAAAAAAATCAGCCGCCGTCGCTTCGTTCAGGGACTGGTGGCTGGCGGCGTGATCGCGGGTTTCGATCGATGGCGATGGGCCGCGTTGGCGATGAGCCGCGTCGCCGAACCAGCGGTGCTGACAGGCAGCCATTTCGACCTTGTCATCGACGAAACGCCGGTCAATTTCACGGGCAGGAGCGCCGTCGCGACCGCCATCAATGGTTCGATTCCCGGCCCGCTTCTCCGATGGCGCGAGGGCGACACGGTAACGATATCGGTCACCAATCGTCTAAAGGTGCCGACCTCGATTCATTGGCACGGAGTAAGATCGCCCGCCGATATGGACGGGGTTCCAGGTCTTAGTTTTCCCGGCATCGCCGCGGGCCAGACCTTCACTTACAAGATCCCGATCAAGCAGCGCGGTACCTACTGGTACCACAGCCACAGTCGCTTTCAGGAGCAAACGGGACATTACGGGCCGCTCGTTATCGAGCCGCGTGACGAAGATCCAGTTCAGTACGATCGCGACTACGTGATCATGCTTTCTGATTGGACCGATGAGGATCCCGAAATCGTCTTCAGCAATCTCAAGGGCCAGAGTGACTACTACAACTATCAACAGCGCACGGTCGGAACGTTCTTTTCCGACGTCAGGAAAAAGGGACTCGGAGCAACGGTGTCAGACCGCGTGATGTGGGGCCGGATGAACATGAACCCCACCGACATTCTGGACGTCAGCGGCGCGACCTACACCTATCTGATCAACGGCAAACCGCCCGCGGCGAACTGGACAGCAGTATTCAGCCCGCGAGAGCGTGTCCGCTTGCGCTTCATCAACGGCTCATCCATGAGCATCTTCGACGTGCGCATTCCGGGGTTGCCGATGGCTGTGGTACACACCGACGGCAACGATGTCGAGCCGGTCACGGTCGATGAATTCAGAATATCGGTCGCCGAAACTTACGACGTAATTGTCCAGCCGCAGGACGCGTCTGCCTTTACGATCTTCGCCCAATCAGAGGATCGCAGCGGCTATGCGCGCGCGACGCTGGCGCCGCATAGCGGCATGAGCGCCCCGATTCCGCCGATGGATCCCCGCCCGATCCTCACGATGGTCGATATGGGCATGGCCAGGGGCAACATGCCGGGTATGCAGATGGGCGCCTCTGGCGGAGCGAGCAAAGCTCCGACCGAAGGCGGGAACATGGAAAACGTGCCAGGTATGAACATGGCCGGCATGCCGGGAATGGAGATGGAATTCGGGAGTCCGTCAGCCACTCCTACAGCCGCGCAGCACAGCGTGCCCCGTATGCAAGGCATGGACATGCGCCGCGACATGTCAAGCATGGCCATGGGCAACATGCCGAGCATGAAGGCAGAAGCGAAGACACAAACCACACGCGCGCCATTCTCGATGCCGTTCCCGCAACCCGGACCTGAAACCACGGGACTCTCGGCACCCGCAGCGACGGGAAAGCCGACGCCGCCAAAACCGGTTGCGTTACGCAAAGGCCCGCAAGTGGACAACGTAGCTGAAGCTCCCACCGAGCGGCTTACGGACCCTGGACTCGGACTGAACGGCAATGGCCGGCGCGTGTTGACCTACGCGGATTTGCGTGCGCGGTACCGCGGCGCTGACCCGCGACCTCCAGGGCGAGAGATCGAAATTCATTTGACCGGCAACATGGAGCGATTCATCTGGGGTTTCGACGGAGCGAAGTTCTCCGGCGCCAAGCCGATTGAACTGAAGCTCGGAGAGCGAGTGCGGTTCATCTTGGTGAACGACACCATGATGGCGCATCCGATCCATCTGCACGGTCTATGGAGCGAACTCGAGAACGGTACGGGCGAGCTTCAGCCCTATAAGCACACCATCAACGTCAAGCCGGGCGAGCGGCTGAGCTACCTGGTCAGTGCCGATACGGAGGGGCGATGGGCTTTTCACTGCCATCTGCTCTACCACATGGAATCCGGCATGTTTCGTACGGTCATCGCGTCATGAGGGCGCGGAGTTGCTTGGCGTGCTGGTCGCCTCAGGCGAAAGTAATGCGGCTGCTCGCCATGGCGATCGTAGCGACATGCGCTTCATCAGTCGCGCACGCTCAATCCTCGTCTCCGTCCGGCACTTGGGAGCGGCCGGTGATGGACAATCAGATCATGGGCCATGTTCTGTTCGATCAGCTCGAAGGACGCACCAATGGCCCCGACAACGAATTTCGATGGGACGGCCAAGGATGGATCGGCTCCGACATGAACAAGCTTTGGTTCAAGTCCGAGGGATTCGTCGAGCACGGCCGGGCTAGTGATGGCGATACCGAAGCGCTCTATGATCGACCGATTCCTTATCTCAGATATTTCGACGCGCAAGCGGGAGTTCGTTACGACCTGGACTCCGATCCGGGGCGCACCTGGGTTGCGCTCGGGATCGAGGGACTGGCTCCTTATTTTTTCGATTTCGAGCCGACCTTTTACTTCAGCAATCGTGGCCGCTTCG
>Ga0185299_10002946_pt1 | contig 24210 bp, 24 predicted proteins | sample PaiPotPPA55metaG_FD_128002 | JGI IMG/M metagenome (GOLD analysis project Ga0185299, IMG submission 128002) | Iron sulfur acid spring bacterial and archeal communities from Banff, Canada, to study Microbial Dark Matter (Phase II) - Paint Pots PPA... ... | reverse complement strand
CACAACAGAGGATTTTTACAAGTGCTGCCCGGTCTGTGGTGGGCCTCTAGGTTCGCGGACGGCTACATTCGGGATGGTCAATCTTCTGCCACGTTAGCCCGTGCGGGGGGAAGGCAGTAACCATCGCGGAGGTTCCCGTCGTCACCTTGGATGCCCGGCGCACGGATGCGATGCTGGACACACTATGTTCACAAAATTCAGCGTGAAAACTGAGTTGAGGAAGATGGCGCAAGGAAAAAAGACAAAGGTTTCACCGGAAACGCTGGCCGAGTTTGCATTGATGGGCTTGAGTGGAGGTTGGGCCAATGACGATGTGCAGCACGACGGGGATTCGGTGCACAAGGCTGATTCTCTCGCCTGGATGGAGCGCCTTTTTCTTCTGAATGACCCGCGCTAAAACCCGCGCATGATTTGTCACTAGACGCGCCGACGTGCCTTGTGACACTCTCTTCCCATTATGAGCGAAGATTCCAAGGATACGTTGGACAGCGAATACGAGGAAGCAACCCGGCGAGCGCTCCACGGTGAGGCGGAAGAGAAGAGCGAGCGCAACCGGCAGGATTACAGCATGTACGTGGATGACTGGAGCGTCTAGCGCTTTTTCTTCTTAGCCCAGACAGCCGTTACCAAACTGTCTAGCCGGTCCTGCCTGCCCATTACCCATCGCGCATAGTGATGCTTGGTTACAGTCAAAAGCGATCACAAGCGGGCGTCGCGTATAATCGCGCTGCCAACAGCGGGGACTGTTGGTAGAACCATGAAAATCAAATCTGCTCTGCTCGTTCTGGCAATGGTTGGTCTCCTCGGCTGCGATGAGATGGAATCGAAGAAACAGCCAGAGCCAGCACCGGCACCTAGAGTAGTCCACCACTTTGACCCCATTACGAAGTCTGAAGGAAACCTCGCTGTGGACACGGCCACGGGGCAGATGTGCAAGACCTGGGAATGGGCCTGCACGAAGCCAACATTCTACAACCCCTACACGAAAGAGACTCAAGACAACTTGGCCTACGGAATTAGTTGCGCTGCCATTGCGGATATGCCGACGTGCAAGAGCATCAGTGATCAGAAGTGAAACCGCTGTTAGCTGTCAGACCGGGGGGGGGTTGGTATGGGCGTTGTCGAAAATATGAAGGATGTCGCGGATATCGTTAAGAAGTTCAACGATATCGAACTCAACCGGCGAATTCTCGATCTAGAAAACGAAGTACTGGATTTAGCTCGCGCCAGAAGACGTGGAGAGGAAAGAATTGAGGAGCTGGAGCGCACGCTGAAATTCAAGGGTGCTCTTGCGTTCAAGGAACCTTTTTACTGGCTAGCGGGAGATGAGGTGCCCTTCTGTCCGCATTGTTGGGAAAAAGAGCAAAAAGCAATCCACGTCGTTCACCAATGGACTGAAGGTGGAGAGACTAGAAGAGACTGCCCGAGTTGTAAAACTGGATACAAGGTTGCAAGTTCGGGCCGAAGAAACCCGTTTTATTGAAGTGCGCTCTATCTGCGCTCTGTTAGCGCGTTTACTACTGCTTTTCACGACCTTTGGTGCCATCCGCTGGCCTGCATCTTGTTGAAACTTCGCCGCCCGAAGGATTGTCAGAGCACGCGGTGCGGAGATTCGCAAAGGGAAGGCCGCGCTATCGGCGGGTTGCACGACTGCTCGTAATGGCGCGAAGAGCCTAGCTCTTGCGCTTCTTTTTCTTAGCCCACACCGCCGTTACAAGGCTGTCCAGGCGGTCCTGCCTGCCCTTGACCCACTTCGCATAGTGGCGTTCCGTTGTGGTCACGCTCTTGTGTCCTAGTAGCTTGGACACGTGCTCCAGCGGCACACCCTCAGACAGCATATCGACTGCGAAGGTTGCACGGAGCCGGTGACTAATCATGTGGCCTTCGCTGTGAATGTTTGCCGCCTTGAATGCCTCCGCGATCTGCTCACCCATGTATCCCGCGTGTCGATACTCCGAAGACGTTTCGGTCTTGCGGTCCCAAAACACGTAAACGGGATTGCCATTCATTACGGCCTGGACTTCTTTTGCCACGTCTGCCGGAATCGGGATGTACAACGGCGTGCCGGTCTTCGTGCGATCACGGATGACCTTGTTAACGCCTCCAGCGAAGTGAAGGTCCGCACGTTTCAGTGTGGACGCATCTCGGATAGCAAGCCCGGACCACCGCATGAGTTGAATCAGCGTGCGAATCTTCCCAGTGGCCGCTGCTAACAGTCTGTTGTATTCCGCATCGGACAACGGTTCCGTTTCAGGTGCATCTATCTTGATAGGGGACAGCTTGGGGACGCGCTCAATCCAGGCGGCGTTATAGCAGAATTTCAGAAAGTGGTTTAGGTGCTTGTGGACCGTGCTTCGACTGTAGGACGATTTGTAAACCGGGTCCCACGTTGCCCGAAGTGCTATCAGGTTTTCAATCGTGAGTGCTCGCCGCGCTGTGAAAAGGTTCCGCGATTCTGAGAAGTCCTTCAGGCGTTTGAGTTCGCGCTTGTACATGCTGAAGACTCGTGGCTTGACCCCTTGTGCTTTTTTGTTCGCCTCAAAGGTTTCAATGGCTACGCTCAATAACAGGTCTTCGGTTGGCTCAGTCGGGACCCGCCCGCTAATGGAGTCCTCCAGCTTGCGCTTAAGGTCTTCCGCTTCTGCCCAAGACCGTGTGCCAGCTTTACGCCGGTGTTGCTTCCCGGCGAGAGTCCAGCGAAAATGCTTCCGGCAATTACAGCGTTTGGTGAATTCGTCCCCGACGTATTTACAGTCGGGTGAGTGGCGGACGAAGATTGTGATAACGGGAGTAGCCATGTGGAGGACCGTAGCACAAAATTAGCACAATAGAAAGTGTAAAATATCAACTATATGAAAACAATGACACGAAATGATGCTTGGGGACTCCTAACTGAGTTCACTCAATCAGAAAGTTTGCGCAAGCATGCGCTGGCTGTCGAAGCGTGCATGCGCGCTTGCGCCCGGAAGTGGGGAAACGGTTCAGCTGAAGACGAAAATCTGTGGGGCGTCGTCGGGTTGATCCATGACTTCGATTACGAGCGCTGGCCGAGTCTCGAAGATCATCCTTACAAGGGGAACGAGATTTTGAAAGAGCGGGGATATCCGGAACCGATCAGCCGGGCGATTATGTCGCACGCCGAATATACGGGAGTCACGCGCGACACGCCCATGGAAAAGGCTCTCTTCGCCTGCGACGAACTGGCCGGATTCATCACTGCCGTTGCGTTGATCAAGCCCAGCAAGTCGCTGGCCGAAGTCGACACCAAGTCGGTGCGAAAGAGGATGAAGGACAAAGCCTTCGCCCGCAAGGTGAACCGCGATGACATTATTGCCGGTGCCGCTGACCTCGGCGTTGATTTGGATGAGCACATCGGATTCTGCATTGAGGCTCTGAAGCCCATCGCGAAGGAGTTGGGGTTGGATGGGAGCGCGGCGAAATCGGTTGGGTAGGTTTTCGTATGGCCTCTGCGCGAGACGGTTTTTCTGGGCCTAAAGCCCACGATTTTTTCGGCGCTGATCGGCGCGGCTGAAAAGCCGCGCCCTTTCAAAGTAAGATCCGACAGAGAGAGAGATCCGAAAAAACGAGACAAAAATAGCGTGCAAGCCATTGCCGTTTCGCCGATAATGCCTAGCTCTCCCCATGGACACGCCGCACAGCGACCTGGAGGCCATCCGGCAGATTCTGGCTGACCTGACCGCCCGGGTATATCGCATTGAGCGCAGACTGCAGATGGACTCGGCTACGGTCGAGACGCCGGCCGTTGACCAATTGCGCCAAGCTCCGCCCGCAGAAACTGCTTCCATTCCGATGCAAGCAGAAACCCAGGTCCCTCGCGTTGCTCGGGATGACAGCTTTGTGCGAAAGGACCGTGTTGCTCGGGATAACAGTGTGACTCCAGCGCGTGCGGCGCATTCAGCGCCTACTCCTTATGCGGTGCGCGCGCAACCCGACTCCGATCTGGAATCGCGCATTGGTTCGCATTGGCTGAATCGGATTGGCATAGCGGCGCTGCTGATTGGAATTTCGTACTTCCTGAAGTTTGCGTTCGACAACAACTGGATTGGCCCGGCTGGCCGCGTAACCATCGGGCTACTCGCCGGGATTGCGATGGTGGCGTGGAGTGAGCGATTTCGGACGAAGGGCTACCAGGCTTTTTCGTATTCGCTCAAAGCGGTTGGCATTGGCGCGATGTATCTTTCGCTGTGGGCGGCCTTTCAGGTTTACGGTCTTATTCCCAACAGTGTTGCCTTTGTGATGATGCTGACAGTAACTGCAGCCACTACGGCCATGGCGTGGGCGCAGGACGCACAGATTCTCGCCGCCTTCGCACTCATCGGCGGGTTCAGCACTCCGATCTTGCTGTCTACCGGCCAGAACCGCGAGATTGCGCTGTTCACCTACGTGGCGATTCTCGATCTGGCCACGTTGGTCCTGGTGGCGTTCAAACCATGGCGACGCCTGCTCATCATGAGCTACGCCGGCACGCTCTTGCTCTACATTGGATGGTATTCAAGTTTCTACACTCGCAGCCAGCTTAACCCCACGCTCGCCTTCGCCACGTTGTTCTTCGCCATATTCGCGATCGCGCCGCTGATCACGCTGCAGCCGGAAAGAGAGCCTCCGCTGTTCGCCTCGATGCCTGCTGTGGTGGCTTTTGTGAATGCCGGCGTCTATTTCCTGCAGGCTTACGCGATGATCCAGGAAGTGGATAAAACCTATATGGCCTGGTTCGCCCTGGCCTTGGCGGCGGTCTACGTCGTTCTAAGCCGCCAGGTTCATAACCGGACGAGTGCGCCCGGCGCGTCCGAGAGGTTGCATTTTCTGCATCTCGCCTTGGCCATCGGCTTCATCACCATTGCGATTCCCATTCGACTGGACGCGCACTGGATCACCATCGGCTGGTTTGTCGAGGCCGGCGTCCTTTTGTGGGTGGCAAATCGCCTCCAGTCCGATTTTCTGAATATCTTTGCTCTGGGCGCGCTGGCGCTAGGCGTAGTCAGACTGCTGTTGATTGATAACTTTTACACGACGCAACTCATCTTCAACTTGCGGATGGCGACGTACGCCGTGGCGGTGGCGGTGCTGGGAGCGGTTGCGTGGTACGCCTCCAGGCGCGAGGATGATTCCGCGCGCGCTGTGGCCGCGGTGGCGGTGGTTGCTCTGAACGTTCTTGCCCTGATCGCTCTAACCCGCGAAGTAGCCGATTACTATTCCCGGCAGATGACCGCGGTTCGGCCGGCTCAACCCATGCCAGCTCAATCCATGCCTGCTCAACCCATGCAATCGGCGACGGCGTATTATTACACCGATCTTCGCCGCATCGACATTGAGCGTGACTTTACTTACTCGGCGTTGTGGATGGCTTACGGAGCCATGTTGATGGTCATCGGATTTCTGCGGCGCTCGGCCTTCGTGCGCTGGCAGGCTCTTATCCTGATCGCGGCGACGGTTGTGAAGGTGTTTGTTTACGACGTCTCCCAACTCGATCGGGGCTATCGCATCGTCAGCTTTATTGTCCTGGGCGTGTTGCTGCTGGCAATTTCGTTCGTCTACCAGCGAGATTGGCTGCAGCTTTCGGCTCGAAGTGCGGCTCGACACAAAATCGAAAGTGACGCCGGCGTATGAGTCCCGTCACATCGTTGTTTTTCATGCTTCTGCTTGCGGGCGACGTCAGTCCGCCCGAGCCGGCGATTCCGTATTTCAGCAATATTCGCGATGTTCACATCTCTGAGCCTGCTCGGCAGAATTACTTCATCGTCGACGAGGAAATTTGGGGTCACTCGCGTCTCGATCTCGGGGACCTGCGCCTGTATGACGGAGAATCTCAGGTCCAATACGCGCTGTCGGAGCAACGCGCCGGAATCTCGTCCGAAGAAGTCGCGGCGAAAATACTTAATCTCGGCAGCGTGTCCGGCCACACCGAATTCGACCTTGATACCCAGGACCTTGCTGAATACGATCGCATTAGCCTGCGTCTCGACGCTCGGGACTTTGTGGCCAAGGCATCTGTTTCTGGGGGCAGAGAACTCGGACAAACGACCAACGTCGAACTCACGCCGTCAACCCTGTACGATTTCAGCAAGGAACAGCTGGGCTCCAGCTTTCTGCTGAAGCTGCCTACGTCCAGTTTTCGCTACTTGCACATCCGGTTATCTCCGGGAATTCTTCCACAGCAGGTGAAGGGCGCAACTATATTCAACCTGCGCGAGCAGCAGGCTTCCTGGTCTAAGATCGGTTCTTGCACCGCGCCCCAGGCGAAGCGGCGTACCACCGAAATCGCTTGCGATATTCCGGCGAGAGTTCCGCTCGGCCGAATCTTGCTGCGTGTAGATCCCGCGCAAGTCAACTTCCGCCGCATAGTCAGCGTCGAAGATGCCAAGGGGATGCAGATCACCGCGGGCGAGATCAGCCGCGTGAGGATGAATCGCGCGGGCACGCCGATCACGAACGAGCAATTAGCTGTGAACGCGATCGGCTTAAATGTGACGGCCGCGAATGTGAATGGCGATTCCGTCCATCTGATTCTCACCGTTGACAACGGAGATAATCCCCCGCTCGCCATTTTTGCCGCAGAACCGGCGTCGCTGGAGCGCCGCGTCTATTTTGATCCGCAAGGCAAGACAGCTCTCAAGCTGTACTACGGAGACGAAAAACTTTTCGCGCCGGTTTACGATTATGCCCGATTCTTTCACCTGGACGCTTCACCCGCGCAGGCGCAACTTGGTCCTGGAGCGCCTAACGCGCAGTATAGGGGGCGTCCCGACGACCGAGCGTGGTCAGAGCGGCACAAGGGGGTATTGTGGGCAGCGATGATTCTGGCGGTGCTGGCGCTGAGTATTGTGGCGCTGCGTGGAATGCGCACGGAACAGCCGCGGTAAATCTCGCGGTCGGAAAACATGGGTTCGCCCAGAGCTGTGCTACTATCTGCTGATATTTCTGCGATTGGAAAAAAGGTTCCGGAACGCAGAAGGCGCCGCAAGTCTTCCTCTTTTTCGCGAAGTATGGCTCGCACTTCAGTTTGAAGTCGGAGAGTAGTGGAGTATGCCGACCAATAGCACCATACCACCTGCGGCCAAAGTTCTGCTGGGATGCGCCAAGTGCGGCGCCAGCCTGCCGGATGAAGCACAATTCTGTCTAAAATGCGGGAAGCCGGTAAGCTTGCCGCCAAAAACACCTGTGGTAGTGGACGCGCTTCCAGAGGCAATCCGACAGCCGCGACGTACGCGTCCAATCATCGCGGGAATTGTGCTCGCCGTTCTGGCCGGAGTCATTGCATGGGCTGGGTTCAGTGACAGTCCGAGCGCGCAGCAGGTGCAGGAATTTGTGGGATGGAAGCACGATCGGATCATTCTGGACGCTCCTTTTTCTGTCGGCCCGCATACCTTTCGGTATTACAAATTCGCTTTGCCGGAAGGGTCGGTAAATGTGGCGGTGGTGGGCCAGTTCACGTCGGCTGCGGAGGGTTCGAATGCAGGCAATCGCAGGGACGCCACGAGGAGTAAGAAGGAAGAGACCGACAACAACATCGAGGTGTATGTTTTGACCGATTCGGCTTTTACGGTTTGGCAGCACGGATATGCGACCAGCTCTCTCTACGAAAGTGGAAAGGTCGCCGAGGGCGAAGTGCAGGCGGAGGTTCCGGCGGGAGCGGGAATCTATTATCTCGTCTTCAGCAACAAGGCTGCGCCGAAGATGGCAAAGAATGTTCACGCGGCAGTTTTGCTGCGGTACAAGAGTTGGTTGCCGGAATGGTTTCGCCGCATGAAAGGCCGGGTGCTGGATTGGGTCGGGGCGTGAGGACGTTGCAACGGGCGCAAGGATGCGTGCCAACTATTAGAGATCCTTCGACTCCGCACGACGGCTGGCTTCGCTTGCCGTCGTGCTTCGCTCAGGATGACAGACGAATTAGAGCCGTATTAGCGCGTGGTTTCTTCGATTTCTGAAATCCAGTCGGGACGTTTTAGGACTTCGCGGGGTTTGGGGCCGTCGGCGGCGCCGACGATGCCGTCTTGTTCCATAAGGTCGATGAGATGCGCGGCGCGGCCGTAGCCGATGCGCAAGCGGCGCTGCAGCAGGGAAGTGGAGGCTTTGCCGAACTCCACGACTAGCTTCACTGCATCGCCATACATGGGATCGTCTTCGGAGTCGCCGTCTGCAGTTGTTTCTCCGGAATTGCTTTCAACTCCAGCTTCGCGTTCGCCTTTGGGCGCTTCCAGAAATTGTTGTTGATATTCTGCCAGGCCTTGCGCCTTCCAGAACTCAACCACCGCTGCGATTTCCTTTTCGGTTACAAACGGAGCGTGCAGGCGGTGCACGCGGGCCGAACCGGACGGCAGATACAGCATGTCTCCCTTGCCCAGCAGGGCCTCGGCGCCGTTGGCGTCGAGAATGGTGCGTGAGTCAACTTTCGTGGCGACGCGGAATGAAACGCGGGCCGGGAAATTCGCTTTGATCAATCCGGTAATCACGTCTACAGAAGGCCGCTGCGTCGCCAGTACCAGGTGAATGCCGACGGCGCGTGCCATCTGCGCGAGGCGTGTGATCGATTCTTCCACGTTGCTGGAGTCGAGCATCATCAGATCGGCCAACTCGTCGATGATGATGACGATGTAGGGAATCGGCTTCTCGTCGCCCTCTTCGTCGAACAGGCTCGGCGTGCCATTCTGATCGAACAGCTTGTTGTACTGATCGATGTTGCGAACGCCTTTGGCGGCGAGCAGCTTCAACCTGCGTTCCATTTCGCGGACCGCGTTACGCAGCGCATTGGCCGCGAGTTTGGGCTCGGTGATGATCGGGGTGTAAAGATGCGGAACGCCTTCGTAGTTGCCCAGTTCGAGGCGCTTTGGGTCGACAAGGATCAAGCGCACCTGATCGGGCGTGGCTTTGTATAGGATCGACATGATCATCGCGTTGATGGCGACGCTCTTGCCCGCGCCCGTGGAACCGGCGATGAGCAGATGCGGCATCCCTGCGAGGTCGGCGGTGACGATGCGGCCGTTGATATCTTTGCCCATGGCGATCGTCATTTTCGACTTCGATCCCATGAATTCTTGCGACTCGATGTTTTCGCGCAGCCAGATGATTTCGCGCTGGCGATTGGGCACCTGAATGCCGACCGTGCTTTTGCCTGCCATGCGCTCGATCAGAATGCTCTCGGCCTTCAGGGCGAGGCAAAGATCGTCGCAGAGATTGGTGATGCGGCTGTACTTGATTCCGGCCTCAGGCTTGAACTCGAAGGTGGTGACGACCGGACCGGGATTGATCTGCGTGATTTGTCCGTGGATCTCGAACTCGGCGTATTTTTCGGTGAGCACTTGGGCCAGGAGTTTGAGTTCGTCGGCATCGACGGCCTGTTGTTCGTCGGGACGCTGCAGCAGGCTACTCGAGGGCAATTTGTAGCCGCCGGCAGCGATACGGGGCATCGTCGTCTTGGCTTTGTGGCCGCTGTCGGCACGCTCGCTGACTGCGGGATCGGTGACGGATTCCTCCACAGCGTTCATGGTCAGAGGTTCGGGCAAAATTCCGCTGATCGATTGCCCAGATTTCGGCGCTTCTTCCTCCGCCATCATGCGCTCAATCCCGGTGCGGCGAGGTTCAGAAACCGCATGACCTTGCGGCGCCGGCCGCGAGGGAATCAACTGCGTTTTCACTAGTGGTTTTGAAATACGGCGCTGGTCCAGTTCCTTCTGTTGACGTTTCTTGGCGCGCTCCAGCTGCCAATCTTTGTAGCGATTCCACAACGCGTTGACGAAGGCGAGGTGCGTGGGAGCCCAGATTTGAATCGCCGAAAAAGAAAACGCCGTCGAAAGATATAACGCCACAGCGAGGACGGTCGCGCAAACAATATAGGCGCCAACCACGTTCAGATAATGAATCAGCACATCGCCGACAACGCGGCCCAGCAGGCCTTCGACGGGGATTACGTGCTGCCAGCGAAATTGTACGGGCAGCAGCGCCAGCATGGCGGGAACGAACATCACCAGCCAGATGCCGCCCAGACTCTTTGCCAGCGGGGACTGCACTTTCATGGAGCGGAACCAGCGCGCCCCCAACATCACGGGGAAGATGACTAAGAGAAATGCGCCGATGCCGAAGAACTGCAGCATCATGTCGGCGGTGAACGCGCCGACGACGCCAATCCAATTGCGAGCGGCGTGGGAGCCGGTCAGGACCGAGGCGCTGTTCCACGAAGGATCTAGCGGCGAATAGGAAACCAGCGCGAGGAAGAGGAGGAGCGCGGAGACGCACATCAGGAAGCCGATCAGCTCATTGAGCCGCCGGTTCCCGGTGGGAATGAAAATGCTTGCCAGATAATCCATGTGGGGCAGATTCAAGACACCGAAGACACTAACGCTCGACACTCTTCAGCGCCGCGATCGGCCAGAGCCCTTACATTATGCCAAGAAGGGGGTGATCCGACAATGCAGGAAATGGGAGGTAGTACTCAGGTGGTTTCCTCGTGGAAACCGTTGCTGGCAAGGTGTTTTGCCGAGATAGGCAGGAATGCTCATGGTTGGAAGAGACGTTGCAAGCAACGTCTCTAGGACAACCTTGAGGCGAAGGCGAGGACTAGCGCACCCACAATAATCCGGTAGACGGCAAAGGGAGCGAAGCCGCGCCTGCGGACATAGGCCATGAACCAGGCGACGGAGCCGTAGGCGACGACAAAGGAGACGACGAATCCGATGGCGAGGACGAGCCAGCCATGCGCGTCGATCTGCGCGACGCCGATCGGATTCTCGCCTTTGCCGCTGAGCGATTTGAGCAGCGTGTAAATTGTCGCCGCGGCCATGGTGGGCATGGAGACGAAGAATGAGAACTCGAGGGCTGCCGCGCGCGACATGCCTGCAATCTGGCCGGCCGCAATGGTAGACATGGAGCGGGAAGTTCCCGGGAATACGGCAGAGAAAATTTGGCAGAAGCCGATCCAGATGGCTTGCGCGACGCTCATGTCTTCCATTTTCCACGTGTGGATGCGGCTTCCGGGCGCGCCCGGACCGGCGACTTCTGACTTCGACTTTAGGGCATCGACCAGCCACATTACGATTCCGCCGATCAGAAGTGACCAGCCGATGATCAAGATATTTTCGAGGTGCTTGCCAATTATTTTCGTAAGCAGAAATGATGGAATCGCCGTGACGACAAACGCTACGGTGGTGAGGCCGAGAGGGTGAGTTAGCGGAGTGCGTCTTCCGGTGTCACCGCCGGGAAAGGTGGCGAGAAATCTTTTTATGCGGCTCCAGAAATAGACAGGCAGGCAGAGGATTGCGCCGAGCTGGATGACGATGGAGTACATCTTCCAGTAGCCGTTGTCCAGAGTAAGATGCGGGGCTAAACCGGTGGCGTGGAGTATCGCTTCCGCAAGGCGCAGGTGCGCGGTTGAGCTGACCGGCAAATATTCGGTGAGGCCTTCGACAACGCCGAGGATCAGGGAGAGCAGGTAATCGTTCAAACGTCCTCCGGGGAAAATGTGAGGAGATAGTATCGCAGTTTGTGCAGCAGTTTGGGAGTCTTTGCAGGTGTTCTCATGCGCCTCACTCAGCCCGTGTCATCCTGAGCGAGGTCGCTCTTCGCGACGCGAAGGGCGACGCAGCCGAAGGATCCCTCAACGCAACGTTGTTTGCGGCGATTGTGGGAATTCTCTGTTAGGGCTTTTGAAGTTTATTGAGAGAAATTCCTGTCGAGGTCCGCATCGACGGTCGCTCGAAAGGGATCCTTCGACTGCGGGATGGCTTCGCTTCGCGCAGCCATCAACTTCGCTCAGGATGACATAACGCTAATAAACAGACAGGCGCTAGTCGCTGGCGTTGCCGTAGGTGGGGACGGCTTGCTGGATGTAGAAGATCAGCATCTCAGCTCGGGTGGACCAGTCACTTTGCGGGTATTGGCTGACAATTTTTTGTGCCAGTGCAAGAGAGCGGTTTTTTGATTCTTCGGATTTTTTCTGGTTGGCTTCGGTTTTGTAGATTTCGATCAGGGCGGAGCGGCGCCAGGCGGCGTCGTATAAGGCTTCGGGCGCGGACGGGGACTGCTCGTGCTCTTTGGCGTACTTTTCGTACATGTCGGCTTCTTTGTCCGGACACTTGGATGCTGCTTGCCAGTCGCCACAGAGTTTATTTTCGATGAGGTGGAAGGCGGCGAGGTCGGCCCATTTTGTGCCAGGGAATTTTTTCATGACCAGCTTCATCCATTCCTCGTCGATTTGGCCGCGCATGTAGGAGTCGCGCTCGCGGGCCGAGGGGCGCGTCAGTACATCGGAGCGCTCCATTTGCCAGCGAATGTCGGCGGCGCGGTAAAGGCCTTCGGCAGCAAGCGGAGACGTGGGAAACAAATCATAGACGCGGTAGTAGAGGCGCATGGCGTCTTGCGCTGCGTCGCGGCGTCCGCGGCGGCGGCTGGCCTGGTCTTCGGAATCGGCAGCCTCGCCGAAAATGATTTTGTCGCCGTTGGGCGTGGTCAAATTGACCAGGGCTTTGCTGGAGACCCATCCTGTGATGGTCTTGCCCTCCGACGTGGGATCGTCTTCGTCGGCGTCTTTGCGTGGTTCGCGGAGGATGGCTTCCACGTGCGTCCAGTCATGGCCGGACTCGATGATGACGAGTTCGTGTCCGCGGCCGGCTTCGCCGAGTTTCGCGGCGTCGGCGCTGGGAGAGACGCGGATGGATTCTTCGTGGACGAGAGTGCCGCGTTGGGCTTGCGCGTGGCCGAACGAAGTTATCGCAACGAATGTGAGCGCGAGCAGAGCGAGTCGGAGTTTCATATCCATGATTATTGGCCGTAGCGACGTTGCTTGCAACGTGTCATCGCTGGCGGAGTTCTTGCAGCATCTCGGGCTCGAGGTTGCCGCCGGAGATGATTGCTACATTTAATTTTGTCTGTGCCAGTTGATTGGCGCGGAAGAGGAAACCGGCGGTAGCTACCGAACCGCTGGGTTCAGCCACGGTACCGGGATTTTGCGCTAAGAGTTTCATTGCCTGGAAAATTTCGTCTTCGCTGACGGTGATGATGGCATCGACGAAGCATTGCATGTGCTCGAAGTTGATATTGCCGATGCTTTGGGTGCGCAGGCCGTCGGCGATGGTGCGCGAAACCTGGTCGGCAGGGAACTGGACGATCTTGCCGGCGCGCAGGCTGGACTGGGCGTCGGCGGCGAGCTCGGGTTCGACGCCGATTACCTGGACTTCCGGCCTTGTTAGTTTGATGGCTGCGGCTACGCCGCTGATCAGGCCTCCGCCGCCGACGGGAGCGAAGACGGCTTCGACTTCGGGCAAGTCTTCGAGGATTTCCAGTCCGATGGTGCCTTGGCCGGCGATGATCTTTTCGTCGTTGTAGGGAGGAACAATGACGTAGCCGTATTGGGCGGCGAGTTCCTCGGCTTTCTGTTGGCGTTCGCTGCTGCCGGGGCCGACGAGCACGATCTCGGCGCCTAAAGCGGCGGTTGCCTCGCGTTTGATGGTGGGAGCGTTGTTGGGCATGACGATGACGGCTTTCACGCCCAAGGCGCGGGCGGCGTAGGCTACGCCTTGCGCGTGATTGCCGCTGGAGTAGGAGATGACGCCGCGTTTGCGGTCTTGTTCTGAGAGGGAAGCGATTTTGTTGTAGGCTCCGCGAAGTTTGAAGGCGCCGATAGGCTGCTGGTTTTCGGGCTTGAGGAAGAGGCGGCGGGAATCGTGTTTGAATTCGATCAGCCGCGTGCGCGTGATGATGCCTTGGAGGCGGGTGCGGGCGGAGTGGAGGTCGGAGAGTGTGATCATGTCTGAAGATTTGTCGAATTCGAAGATTCTAGCGTAGCCGCAGTTTTTCCACTCGCATTCATGCTACAAAAAGCCTGTCACGCGAGGGAGTGGAGCCTCGTTGTTCGGAGAATAGACATGGAATTGCTGGAGCCGGACTGGAGCCAACCAAAGCCAAGCCCAGAAGAAGCGACAGCAATGTGTCGCCGGATCGCGCTGGGTACAGTGATCCTTCCTGAGTATCCATTCGATGAATTCATCCAGTCTATCAACATGAGTCACCGCAACGGAGGCGTACAAATTGCTGCATTCGACATTGGGGCTGACAGCGTTTTCGATTGGTTCGCTTCGCAATCGCCTGTGGGAATTCGGCATTTTAGATGGTCTGTTAGTGCGATCGACAATTCGCGAAACTGTGCTTGAGTTGAAAATTCCAGAGACTTTTCCTGAAGGCGCCGGCTTCGGAATGGGAACTTCTTTCACTTTGGATGGGGGTCTGGCAAGTTCGCTCTACCGTGGCGGCGCTTATCACAAACCAACAGGGGATGGCAGGAAAGAGAAGGAACTCGCATTGGCAGTGTGCAATGCCATGTTCGGCCTGCGCTTTGGGGAAGTGAACCGTTATACCTCGACCGCGATGTGGACACCTTGGTTTTATGGCATTGCATGGGACAGTTCGGATGTAATCCTCGACCGCCGACTTCGTCGATTGTGGCTTGTTGCGATAACGGACACAGATTAGAAGTGCAAGCCACGATATACTATAGGGATTGACATCACGATGTCTCAATTGATAGCATCATGATGTGCGAACCACTCTTACCCTCGATGATGACGTAGCAGCCCTCTTGAAAAAAGAGGTGCGGAAGTCCAGGGAACCGTTTAAGCAGATAGTGAATCGATATCTGCGCCTCGGACTGGCAACATCGAAGCAGCCGCCGCGGAAGCCGTTTAAGGTGACGCCGCTGAACCTGAATCTGCCCCCGTTTGAAAAAGTTGAGAAACTACTTGAGTACTTGGAAGGTCCCTACCGCCGGTGATCGTCATCGACGTCAATCTTCTTCTCTACGCCTACTCTGTTCCTTCGCCAAGACAAGAAAAAGCACGCATGTGGTTGGAATCGACCCTTTCCTCCGACGAGCCGATCGGGTTGCCCTGGCAAGTTATTTCGGCGTTCATTCGAATTGTGACCAACCCGAAGCTTCCGGGATTACGTCGTTCTCTGGAAGAGGCGACAGGTGTCGTCTCCGAATGGCTACGACAGCCGAACGTGCAGGTGCTTACGCCTGGAGAAGGTCATTGGTCGTTACTTCGACGCATGGTGGTCGAGGGGCAGGCATCCGGTGACCTCGTCAGTGATGCGCAGATCGCGGCCCTCACGATCGAATATGGCGGAGTGCTCTACACGGCGGATCGGGATTTTGCCCGGTTTCCGGGGCTGCGGTGGGTAAATCCGCTGAGCTAGCAGCGTCGACGCTGAGGAGGACAGGCTCGAAATCCCTATTAGGGCGATCGGCTTCGCCGTCCCTCGACGGACGAATGCGTCCGTCGCTACGTGAGGTGATTAGATTTCCAGGATTACGGGCATGATCAGCGGGCGTTTTTGGGTTTGCTTGGAGATGTAGCGTTTCAGGTCGGCGCGGATTTTTTCTTTGATCACGCCGTAGTCGGCTTTTTCTTCTTCGCTGGAGTGGGCGAGCGTGTCTTCGACCATTCTTTTTGCGCCTTCCATGAAGCCGTTTTCTCCGACGTTGAAACCTCTTGTCACGATTTCGGGAGCGGTCTCGACTCGGCCGGTTAGCTTGTTGATGGCGATGATGGGGAGGACGATGCCGTCTTCGCTGAGGTGGCGGCGGTCTTTGATGATTAAGTCTTCAACTACATCCGTGCGCGATCCGGAGTCGATGCAGACGCGGCCAACATTGACGCGTCCGGCTTTACGGGCGCCGTGGTCGTCGAATTCGAGAATGTCGCCGCTTTCGATCAGCATGACTTTGCCGACGGAGCCCTTCATAGCGCCGGCCATTTCGGCGTGCAGCTTCAACTGGCGATATTCGCCGTGGATGGGAGTGAAGTAGCGCGGCTTGACCAGGTTGATGATGAGTTTAAGTTCGTCCTGGCTGGCGTGGCCGCTGACGTGGATAGGCGGCGAAGTTCCGTCTTCGTAGATCACGTAGGCTTCGCGGCGGAAGAGGTGATCGATCATCCGGTAAATAGTTTTTTCGTTGCCGGGGATGATGCGTGAGGAGAGGACGACGGTGTCCCCTTTTTCGATTTTGGCGTGCTTGTGATTATCGACGGCGGCGCGGGAGAGCGCTGACATAGGCTCGCCTTGCGTTCCGCTGATAAGCACACAGACTTTTTCCGGAGGAAAATTCTTCATCTCGCCGGGATTGATGACCAGGCCGTCGGGAATTTCAATGTACCCGAGGTCTTCGGCGATCTCGGCGGAGTTGTTCATGGAGCGGCCAAGGAAGGCGATTTTGCGGCCGTGCTGATAGGCGAGTTCGACGGCCAGATTGATGCGGTGAATCGACGAAGAGAAACAGGAGATGAATAAGCGGCGTTTGGTGTGGGCGAAGACTTCGTCGAACTTGCGTCTGACGGCGCGCTCGCTGGGTGTGTATCCTTTGCGCTCGACGTTGGTGGAATCCTGAAAAAGGGCGAGGACGCCGGTCTTGCCGTATTCCGCGAAGGAGTGCAGGTCGAAAAGCTTGTTGTCGGTGGGCGTGGGATCGACTTTGAAATCGCCGGTGTGAATGATGACGCCGAGCGGAGTGTGGATGGCGAGGGCCACGCAATCGACCAGGCTGTGGGTGACGTGGATGGGGTGGACGGTGAAGACTCCGGCCTTGAAGCGCTCGTTGGGGCGCATCTCGCGGAGGTCGGCGTCGTCGAGCAGGCCGTGCTCGTCGAGTTTGTCTTCGACGTAGGCGAGCGTAAATTCTGTGCCCCAGACCGGGACCTTAAGTTCGGAGAGCATCCAGGGCAGGGCGCCGATATGGTCTTCGTGGCCGTGGGTCAGGACAATTCCGCGGATGCGCTGGCGGTTCTCGGTGAGGTAGGAAATGTCGGGGACTACGATGTCGACGCCGAGGAGTTCGGCTTCGGGGAACATCAGTCCGGCGTCGATGACGATGATATCGTCACCCCAGCGGACGGCCATGCAGTTCATACCGAACTCGCCGAGGCCCCCGAGGGGGATTATTTGCAGTTTTCCGCTTGGCATGGAGTAAAGATGATGCTAGCACACGTGTCATGTAGCGTACCGAGTGGTGAGGGAGCGAAGGTGGACTGTGGTGCCGGTTTTGGCATCCAAGGATGGAGTACGACGGCCCGGAATCTCTCAGGGGCTAAAGCCCGCGTCGTTTTGAGATTTTATCGGCACGGCTGAAGCCGCGCCCTGATACAAGTCGGTGAATTGATGGGTGAGCAGGGTAAATCTTGGCTGCGGCGGCGGGTGGAGTCGGGGATGGTGAAGGGGTTGACGCGCGCTTATTCGACGGTGCGCGTGGATCCGGACAAATTTTTGCTGCAATTACAAACGGCATATCGAGTGCCGATCAGCGGATATCACGGCTTATATTCGCTGGAGATCGGGGAAGTGGATGCGGTAGCGGACTCGATTATTCGCGCGGGGATGAAAGTTGCGGCGGTGGAGGGAGCGGGGTTCGGGTTGGGTGGATTAATGACGATCGTGCCGGATCTGGGGATTCTTTCGGCAATCACGATGCGGACGATTCAGAAATTGAGTTTGATTTATGGATTTCAATTCAACACCGATGAGGAGATTGCGGAACTCTGGGTGGCTGCGGCCAGCGCGGCGGGAGTGGATATCAGCCGCGAATTACTGGAGAAAGAAGTCATCAACAAATTTGTGCCGCGGGTGATTCAAAGAATTGCGGCGAAGGCCAGTACGGAAGTGGTCGAGAAGTGGGCGGGGCGCTTGATTCCGCTGACCAGTTCGGTGATTGGCGCGGGGCTGAATTACTGGTTCGTGCGAGGCTGGGGACGACGGGCGAAGATGCATTTTCGCCAGCGGCATCTGATGTTGCGTGAGCGGGCGCAGCAGGAAGCGTTGGCAGCGCAGGGTCCGGCGAGGTTGCCCACGAAAACGAATTAGTACTTTCTACTCCACTCCCTGTAACACTATTCCCCGCCCGCTGTGATTAAATAGTTAGAGATGCCTATTTTTTCCTGCTCAGCCATTCTTTTCGACCTGGACGGAGTTCTGGTCGACTCGACTCGCGCGGTGGACCGTGAGTGGCGGGAGTGGGCGCGGCGGAAGGGCGTGGATGGCGATGCAGTCATGGCCATTGCGCATGGCGTGCGCACGATAGAAGTGATTCGACGCGTGGCGCCCCATCTTGACGCCGATGCGGAAGCCTGGGAAATCGAGAACGAGGAGGCGAGTGATCAGCATGGCGTGCGTGTGATGCCAGGGGCGGTCGCTTTGGTGCAGTCGATTCCGGAAGGACTGTGGGGCGTGGTTACGTCGGGAACGCAGTTGCTGGCAAGCGCGCGCTTGCGCTTCTGCGGACTGCCAGTGCCAAACGTTCTGGTGACGGCGGACGATGTGGAGCATGGGAAGCCGCATCCGGAACCTTATTTAAAGGGAGCGGCGAAGTTAGGGTTTGAGCCGAAGGACTGCTTGGTGATTGAAGATGCGCCTGCGGGGATTCATGCGGCGCGGGCGGCTGGGATGAAGGTGATTGGGCTCGCGAGCACGTATCCGGCGTCGAAGTTAGGTGAGGCCGATGCGGTGGTGTCGGGGCTTGGGCAGGTTCAAGTCGCTGCCAATGGCGGGGCAAAGCTGAGCCTCAGCGTCGCGTCGGTGAAAACAGATTCTTCCGTAGTCTCGCCGCGCTAGGCGCGCGATGACGGCGGCGTTCGGAATGACGACACCTTAAAACCATGCTGTTGCGCCGCAGGCTCAAGGCCCGTTTAAAAGATTTTCCAGATATAGTGCGCCAAAAATGCCACCAGCAAGACTCCGCCCACGCCGGCGACCCAGAATAGAAAATTGGCCGTTAATTTTGGAGAATTGATTTCTTTTTTGTCCATGGTTGAATTCTAACCTGGAATCCTAACCTCAATGCGCGGGTGCTCGGACCGGATCGAGGATCAGCGGAGTGGCGGCTTCACACGAACTCGTCAAGGATCAGCGCCTCAAAGTTCGTCAACCGCCGAAAAATCGGATCGTTCGTGAGGAAGGCAGTTGCGTTCGCCTGCAAGGCGGTCGCGGCTTGCAGCGCGTCGGGTATTCGCAGCCTGCATTGCGCGCGAATTTCCGCAGCGCGGGAGGCAATTTCGAGGTGAGGCGCGATCCACTCAAGGTTCGGATAAGTCGAGAGCAAACCGAAGAGATCGTTTACCCTTGCCACATCATTGTCCCGATAAGGGTGGACCAGCAGTTCGGTCATCGTAATCGTCGAAGTGATGGCATCGAAATCAGACCGCTCCAAAGAATGAAAAACCCAGTCGGTTAATGGCGAATAACGAGGATTGGCTTCCCATTGGTAGATAAAGAAACAGCTGTCAAGCGCCACGCGCCGGTGTTGACGAAGAAAGCTTCGGAGGCGCGCTATTCCCAACTTTGCCTTTCTTGTTTCAGATAGTTCTTTGGATACGCCCCACGGCCCAGAATCGCTCGATGATATGACTTCGGCTTTTCCAGGATCAGGATCCTTCCGCCATGGGCACAGACCAGAAGTTTGTCGCCGGGCTTGAGCTGCAAAGCTTCGCGCGCTTCGCGCGGGATCACGATCTGATTTTTCGAGGATAGGGTGGCTTCTGCCATGCTTTACATTATAGCAGAAAGTAAAGCGTAATAGCGGTGTTCAAGTGTCTGAACTTTCTCATCTGAGCCAGTCTTCCAACTCGATTCCGCGGTCGGTTTTTTCGTCGCGGTATTTCACAATGACCGGGGTGTAGAGCGAAAGATTCCATTTGGCTGCGACGCCTTTTTTCACGGCGCGCGAGCCGGGGACGACTACGGCATTTTCCGGAACTTCAAGCGGAGCGTCGGGCGTGGCGCGGTAGACTTCGCCGCGGACCAGGTCGTAAAGCGGAGTGGAGCGGGTCAGGACGGTTCCGGCGCCGAGCACTGCGCGTGTCTTCACCAGGGTGCCTTCGTAAATTCCGCAGTTGCCTCCAATTAGAACGTCGTCTTCGATAATCACGGGCGCGGCGTTGATGGGTTCGAGGACTCCGCCGATTTGCGCTGCAGCGCTCAGGTGCACGCGCTTGCCGATCTGCGCACAGGAGCCTACCAGGGCATGGGAGTCGATCATGGTGCCTTCGTCAACATAGGCGCCGACGTTGACGAACATGGGCGGCATGCAGATGACCGAGGGGGCGACGTAGGCTCCGGTGCGGACGGAGGAACCGCCGGGGACGATGCGCACGCGATCGGCGACGGTGAACTCGCGGGCAGGGAACGTGTCTTTGTCTACGAAGGATAAGCCGGCGGGCATTTCCTGAAGAACTCCCAGACGGAAACCCAGAAGGATGCCTTGCTTGACCCAGGCGTTGACGATCCAGCGTGTGTTTTTCTTTTCGGCGGCGCGGATTTTTCCTTGGGTGAGTTGGTCGCGAAATTCGAGGAAGGTGCGGCGCGCATCGGGGTCGCGCTCGACTTCCCCCTGCGAGGCTAGGCGTTCGATGGAGGATTTCAGGGAGGCGGGCATGAATTGTTGATTGTTGATTGTTGATTGTTGATTTGTCAAAGCGGCGCGAGACGAGGGCGGGCGATGATTTGCACGAGATCCTTCGCTCCGCCTGGAGAACGGCTACGCTCAGGATGACGCCTTTGTGTGGCGACGGTTTTTCAATCAACAATCAGAAATCAACAATCAACAATTTCTTCACACGCACTTGCACTCACTGCGGATGAGCACGCCGGTCATGGAGTGGGCGGTCTCCCGGGCTTCGGGCAGCGTGGCGTAGGGACCGTGCCAGCGGGAGTGATTGGCGTCGTGGCCGGAGGGACGGCCTTTGCCGTGGGCGCATTGGCCGCAGGAGGCGCGGTGCAGGACGATCTTGCGGGGGCCGGCGGCCCAATTTTCGTAGATGAAGAATTCCGGGGCCTCAGCGGTGGGACCGGTTGGTTTGGCGATCAATCCGACTTCGGTGGCAATTTTCTGCAGGCGGGAGCGCGTGTCGCGCCGCATGGGCAGCAAAGGCAGTCGGTAGACTTCTTCAATTTTTCCCATCATGGCCAGCACCGCTTTCACCGGCAGCGGGCTGGACTCGATGAAGTTGGCTTGCATCAGCGGGAGATATTTGCGATGGAGAGTGCGGGCGCCCGTCCAGTCATTCGCGAGCGAGGCGCGAGTTAGCGCGGCCATTTCGTGCGGAATTTCGTTGGAGGCGACCGAGATGATGCCGACGCCGCCGAGGGCGATGACCGGGAGCGTGACTGCGTCGTCGCCGGAGAAGACCAGAAATGTTTCGGGGACGGCGTTAAGGGCCTCGGCAATCTGCGTCATATTACCGCTGGCTTCTTTGACTCCGACGATGTTGGGAACCTCCGCTAAGCGAGCAAGTGTTGCTGGCTCGATATTGGCGGCGGTGCGGCCGGGCACATTGTAGAGAATCACGGGCTTGTCGCCGACGGCCTCGGCAATGGCTTTGAAATGGCGATACTGCCCCTCCTGCGTAGGCTTGTTGTAGTAGGGTGACGCGGTGAGGATGGCGTTGACGCCGCGCCGCGTGGCGATTTCTTTGGCCTTCTCGACAGCTTCGTTAGTGGAGTTGGACGTGGCTCCGGCGACAATAGGGACGCGTTCGGCAGCGACTTCGATGGTGGTGTCGATCACGTAGAGCCATTCGTCGTGCGTGAGCGTTGGTGTCTCGCCGGTGGTGCCGCAGGGTACAAGAAAGTCTATGCCGGATTCGATTTGCCAGGTGACTAGATTGCGCAGGGCTGTGTCGTCGATGGAACCGTCCGGATGGAAAGGAGTTACGAGGGCCGTGCCACAGCCACGGAGTTGCATAGGAATAGGATAGCGCGAACGGGGAGTGAGGGAAAATTGAAGGGGGCAAAGACTGGCGTTTCGGTCATCTCTTGCACGTCCCAATGCAGTCCAGTGAAATTCGACTTGATGCAATCGGTCAGGGACGATTGGCGCTGGATTTTTCGTTTGCGTTGCCCATGGTTCGGATGAGCTCATCCAACTGACTTTCAAGCGCGTTTAACTTATCCTGTTCGTCCCGTACCTGCTGCGTTGATTCAATTTCTGCGGTCTGCTGTTGCTGCACGATGCTTCCTGTGATTTCAAGGTCAGATTTCACGTGCTTGATTCGATCTTGTAAATCAGCCTGTTGCTGGGGGTTATCCGCGCCGTTGGGAGCGTCCTCGAGCTGCTTGATAGTCAGCGCCAGCTCCTTTTGACGGGAACGCGCATCAAGCAGTCTTTGGCGAGCGTCGTTGAGATGATCCGAGGCTCGCGTAACCACTCCTTCCTGCATCTGAAAACGAGCCAGCAAGATCTGCATGCTTTGGGCTCGATTCAGTCACACGCGCAGGTCTTGACGAATTGCGCGCACTTCGCTCAATAAGGCTTGCAGCGTCTGAGCGTCAGGTGAAGTGGCTTGGCCAAAGCCGTACGCCGAAATTCCCAGCAGGGCAACTATCCAGAACAGCGCGCGTAGCATATGAAGTCTCCTTAATCTCAGGACATACCTACAATTCTCGCCATACATCTTTGAAATCGTAGAAGCCCTTCTTGCCGGCCAGCCATTCGGCGGCGCGGACGGCGCCTTCGGCGAAGGCGCGGCGGGATTTGGCGTCGTGGCAGAGATAGATTCTGTCGACGGGGGATTCGAGGACAACCTCGTGCAGGCCTACAACTTCACCTTCGCGGAAGGATGTGATTTCCACGGCGTCGCTTTTGCCGCTGGATTCGCGGATTACCTGTTGGAGGGCGATGGCGGTGCCGGAGGGGGCGTCTTTCTTTTGAGCGTGGTGGCGCTCGAAAATTTGTCCGGAGTAATCGTGTTGCAGCGCGGCAGCGGCGGTGCGGGCGATTTCAAGAAACAGATTTACGCCGAGGGAGAAGTTAGCGGCGTAGAGAAATCCTGTCTGGTGATACTCCACTAGATTTCGAACGTGGTCGATTTCCTGATACCAGCCGGTGGTGCCGACGACCATGTTCTTTCCGGCTTTTACGCAGGCTTCGATATTGGCGAGGACGCAGTGGGGAGCGGTGAAGTCGATGACGGCGTCGATGCCGCGGAGGGTTTGGGGAGTAAGGCCGGCACCCAAGGCGTTTTCTTTCGCGCTGACGATGCCGATGCGATGCTTGCGCTGGGCGGCGACTTCAGCTACCGCCGATCCGGTTTTGCCGCGGCCTAGGAGGAGGAGGTTCATACGGACGACAAAGCTTTTAACCGCTGAGATCGCTGAGAAGAGGCGCGCCGAGTTCGCTGAGATAAGCTGTGTTGCTTTTCTCGGCGGCCTTTGCGCTATCTTAGCGTTCTTTGCGGTTAAAGTCTCTGGTCCTCGCCTACGCAAATACTTCCGGGTCGAGGTCGGAGAAAAATGTTTTGTGCAGGCGCTGGATTACTTCCGGGACTTCGTCTTCTTCGATGACGAAGGTCAGATTTATTTCCGAGGCGCCCTGAGAGATCATGCGAATTTTTTTGTCGGCGAGTTCGCGGAACACCAAAGCGGCGATTCCGGGGGTGTTGCGCAGATTTTCTCCCACCAGGCAGACGATGGCTTTGCGGCCCTCGTATTTCACGTCGGCCAGCTTGGCTAGATCTGCGGCCAGGGCAGGGATGGCCTGGTTGGAGTCCACGGTGAGCGAGACGCTGACTTCGGAGGTCGAAACCACGTCGATGGAAACTTTGTGGCGGTCGAAGACTTCGAAGATGGACCGCAGGAATCCGTGAGCCAGGAGCATGCGGGGCGCGGCTACGTCGACGATGGTGATGCGCTTCTTGGCTGCGATTGCCTTGAAGATGTTTTTGCCTTGCGGGGCGCGGGTGGTAATGCGCGTACCTTCGCAACTTGGATTGCGCGAGTTCAGGACGTAGACGGGAATATTTTTTTGGATCGCGGGCAGAACCGTGGCGGGATGCAGTACTTTCGCGCCGAAGTAGGCAAGTTCGGCTGCTTCGTCGAAGCCGATGACTTTGATGCGACGAGCTTCGGGGCAGATTCTGGGATCGGTGGTGAGGATGCCATCGACGTCGGTCCATATTTCGATGCGCTCGGCGCCCAGGCCGGCGCCGATGATGGCGGCGGAAAAATCGGAGCCGCCGCGTCCGATGGTGGTGGTGATGCCGGCGCGATTGGCTCCGATGAAGCCGCCCATCACCGGCACTTGGCTTGCACTCAGCAGAGGCTGAACTTTTTGCTGGAGCCTAACGTTGGTTTCTTCGTATTGCGGGACCGCCTGCATGTAGGTGCTGTCAGTGACGAGGATGTCGCGGGAGTCGACGTGGATTCCTTTGAGACCGCGGGCGG
>Ga0185299_10002944_pt1 | contig 24216 bp, 20 predicted proteins | sample PaiPotPPA55metaG_FD_128002 | JGI IMG/M metagenome (GOLD analysis project Ga0185299, IMG submission 128002) | Iron sulfur acid spring bacterial and archeal communities from Banff, Canada, to study Microbial Dark Matter (Phase II) - Paint Pots PPA... ... | reverse complement strand
CCAAACGGTGCCGGCAAGACAACAACCATCCGCATGATCTTGGATATTCTCCAGCCCGACAGCGGCGAGGTGCGCTGGAACGGCCGGCGTGTTGACGCGCAGCTTCGTCAAACGTTCGGTTATCTTCCCGAAGAGCGTGGCCTATATCCCAAGATGAAAATCACTGAACAGCTGCTGTTCTTCGGGCGGCTGCATGGAATGGAGGTTGCGGACGCCCGTCAGCGCATCGCCGAACTCTTCGAATCGTTCAATCTGACGGACAAACTCAAGAGCACGCCGGTCGAGCTTTCCAAGGGCAACCAGCAAAAAGTGCAGTTCATCGCGGCAATCTTGCACCGCCCGCCGTTGCTCATTTTGGACGAACCGTTTTCCGGATTCGATCCGATCAACGTCGAGGTCGTGAAGGACACGGTACGTCGCTTGGTTGCGGGTGGCACTGCGGTCGTGCTCTCGAGCCATCGCATGGAGCAGGTCGAAGAACTGTGCGAAGATATATGCATCATCGATCGTTCATATCCGGTCGTCAAAGGCAATCTTCGCGAGATCAAGCAGAGCTGGCCCGATCGCTTCGTCCGCATGACGCGATTGCCCAACATGAGTTTTCTCGATCAGTTTCCAGGCGTGGTCGCGCAGCAAAGCACGGATAGCGTCGCCGAAATCAAGTTGTCCGCAAATACACGGCCTGCAGATGTGCTGCGTGCCGCAGTCAGCGCAGGTCCGGTTGACCTCTTCGAAGTTGTCGAGCCAACCCTTAACGACATCTACCTGCACTACGTGAAGCCTGAGGACGCAGCTGCAGCGAAGGACGAAGCGCCATGAACACGGTCGCCATTCTGGCCGCGCGCGAATATTTAGAGCGCGCCAAGAGCAGAGGCTTTATCATCGGCACGATCATCGGGATTTTGGGCATCATCGGCATTTCATTCATCTCACTCATCGGGTCCTTTCTTGCAGGTCAGCTCACAACATCGATTGCGCTCGTGGGCCCCGATGCGAAAACGACGAAGATGCTCGACGAAGCGCTGCGCGAAGATCACAAGGTTGCCATTCAGCCATATAAAAGCCGCGGTCCGAATATTGGACCCGCGCTGAAAAGGCAGGTGGTCTCGGGCCAGTACGACGCTGCGCTCATCGCCTACCGCAATGCAGACGGCTCGCTCGGCTTTGCATACTATCCCGTAAAATCTGCAAGCCTGGAAGATCAGCAGACGCTGCGGCGGCTGCTCTTACAGCCCGTTATCGCGACGGACTTCAAAGGCACGAGCGCGCTTAAGGCCGAGCATGCCATTAACTATGCGTTTTCGGTGACCAACCTCAACCCGCGGTACAAAACTGCCGCCGAAGCCGGTCTCGCGCAGGGCCTCGTGTACTTCCTCTTGCTGTTACTTTATATTTCCGTCATCATGTACGGTATCTGGGTGGGGCAAGGCGTCATCGAAGAAAAATCAAATCGTGTTATGGAAATCATGATCGGCGCGGTGCGCCCGGGCCAGCTGTTGGCGGGAAAGATCATCGGCATCGGAGCGCTGGCGCTGACGCAAATGGTTGCGTTTGCTCTCACCGCGCTGACCGTGCTCCTGCTCGCAGGGCATGGCGCGAGTCTTCCAATCTCCACGGTTCCCGTGTCGACGATTGTTTATTTGTTGGTATTTTTCTTCCTCGGATTCTTCTCGTACGCAACGATGTTCGCCGGCATTGGAGCGCTCGCGAGCAAAGCCGAGGACGTTCAACAGAGCAACGGCCTCTCTGTGTGGATCATCGTCGTCGCTTATATGCTCTCGATTTTTGCACTGCAAGATCCCGACAAGCCGTTCCTCGTGTGGGCATCGCTTGTGCCGCTCATCAGCCCGATGCTCATGTTCACGCGCGTCGCCACATCGACCGTGCCGGCTTGGCAAATCGCCGCTGCGATCGGCCTCTCTCTTGTGTTTATTTGGGTCGCAACGCTGCTTGCAGCGAAACTCTACCGGGTGGGCGTGTTGATGTACGGCAAGCCGCTTTCGCCCAAAGAGATCGTACGGGCCTTACGAGCGCCAAGCTGAGGGCCAAGGCTGCGACCGCCGGGCGCTCGAAGAAGGCGCCCAATGAAAGCTGACGAGCAGGTGCGCGTGTCACCAGCACGCCCCAAACCGACCATGGAAGAGATCACGGCGCTCGCGAAGCGCCGCGGCTTTATCTTCCAGTCGAGCGAGATCTACGGCGGTATCAACGGCATCTGGGATTACGGCCCCGTCGGCGTCGAGATGAAGCGCAACGTCCGCGAGGCGTGGTGGCGCGACATGGTGACGCTGCGCGATGACGTCGTCGGCATTGAGACGTCGCTCATCATGCATCCGGCTGTGTGGCGTGCCTCAGGCCACGTCGAAAATTTCACCGACATGATGGTGGATTGCAAAACATGCAAGAAGAGATATCGTGTAGACCACCTCAAAGGCGATGCGTGTCCTTCGTGCGGGAACAAGACGCTTACCGAGCCGCGGGCTTTTAATCTCATGTTCCGGACATACCTCGGCGCGATGGAGGATGAATCGTCGGAAACCTACCTCCGTCCGGAAACCGCCCAGGGCATGTTCGTCGACTTCAAGCTCGCCTATCAGACCGCGCGCAAGAAGCCGCCGTTCGGCCTCGCGCAGATCGGCAAAGCGTTTCGCAACGAAATCACACCCGGAAATTTCATCTTTCGTTCGCGCGAGTTCGAGCTCATGGAAATTGAATATTTCGTTCCGCCCGAACCTGCAGAAGCGGGCCTGCGCTGGTACCGCTACTGGGTTGAGCAGCGCTTCAATTGGTGGCTCACGCTGGGTGTGCAGGCCGACCGTCTGCGCAAGCATGAATACTCCGGCGCCGACCTCGCGCATTACAGCAGCGCCACAACCGACATTGAATACGACTATCCCTTTGGTTGGGGTGAACTGGAAGGCATCGCGCATCGCGGATCCTTCGATCTCACGCAGCACGTTAACGCCAGCGGTAAGGATCTTTCGTTCTTCGATGAGGAAACGAAAGCAAAATACTTGCCGGCTGTCGTTGAACCCGCGCTTGGTGTGGACCGAGCGCTGCTCGTCTTCCTCATCGATGCGTACGAGAAAGAAGAAGATCGTACCGTGCTGCACCTGCATCCGCGTCTTGCGCCGTACAAGGTTGCCGTGTTTCCTCTCGTCCGCAACAAGCCAGACATAGTCGAACTCGCTTCGAAGATCGAAAAATCGTTGCGTCCGAATCTACGAACCGTGTTCGATGACTCCGGCAACGTGGGCAAGCGCTACTATCGTCAGGATGAGATCGGCACTCCGTACTGCGTCACCGTGGATTACGAGAGCCTCGAGAAACATGACGTCACCGTGCGCGATCGCGACACCAAGGTGCAGGAGCGCGTGTCGATCGACGCTCTCGAAGGATATCTCAAAGACAAAATGTAGCGATCGAGCTTAAGAATATGCTCGTACGAACTTCCACCGCTGCCGACCATGGCACGATCTGGTCAATTCTCGAGCCCATGATTCGCGCCGGAGAAACTTATGCGCTGCCAGTTGGTATGTCGTTCGCAGACGCCCTTCGGTATTGGACAGCGCCCGGCCACGAAGTGTTTGTTGCCGAGGACAACGGTCGGATCGTGGGTACGTATTTTCTCTGCGCCAATCATCTCGGCGGCGGATCTCATGTCGCGAACTGCGGCTACGTCACAGCGCCAGACTTTATTGGACGAGGTGTCGCCCGCGCAATGTGTGCCCATTCGCTCGAGCAGGCGAAAGCGCGCGGCTTCAACGCGATGCAATTCAATTTCGTCGTGAGCACAAATGAACGAGCGATCAAACTCTGGCAGAGTTTTGGCTTTGAGATTGTCGGGCGGCTGCCGAGCGCATTCAAGCATCCAACTCGGGGGTTTGTTGACGCCTTCGTCATGTTCTTAACTCTCGGATGACTGCCAAAAGTAAAGGTCCGTCTCTGTCCCGCATCAAAATACCAACATGAGTTATTACGCCCTGGCATGACCATGTGCTGGGGGCGCCAAGGGTGGGCGCAGCCGGGGTCGCGAGACGAGTTGCGACCCCATCCGGGGGACGAATGAAGGCCAAACCACGCACGAAGAAGACCAAGAAACTAGCTAAGAAAGCAATATCAAGAGCACCGGCCAAACGAGCGGTCGCACGACCGCAAGCGAGAACCCCGGAAAAACGGAAGCCGCAAGTCCAAAAACTAGCCGCCAAGACGCTCAAGTCAACCGCGCTCAAAGCAACAGCGCTCAAAGCGACTGGGCTCAAGGGTACGGCACTCAAGGAGCCGCTCGTCAAGGAACCGGCGCTCGTGATGGCGCCTGTCGACGGCAAGCCGCTCGCGCCCGATCCCGACGCGGGCATGATGGGCGGCGTGAAGATGGCGACCATTCCGGTGATGGCGGAGATCGAACGAAAGCCGATGCCCCCGCTGCCGCCCTCGAAGCGGCCGGTCTCACGCAAGCTCGAGCCGCCCACAAAGAGCACCCTCGGCAAGATGACCTATTCCTTCGAGGAGGGCGGCGCTGCCATGCGCGAGCTCCTCGGCGGGAAGGGTGCAGGCCTTTCCGAGATGACGCGAATCGGTTTACCGGTGCCGCCCGGATTTACGATTACGACCGAAGTGTGCCGCCGCTATACAGAGCTTGGCCGTCAATTTCCACCGGGTCTCGATGAAGAGATTCACAAGCGTATCGCCGAGCTTGAGCGCAAGACCGGAAAAGAATTCGGCGGGGAAACAGATCCGCTGCTTGTGTCTGTCCGGTCGGGAGCGCGCGTGAGCATGCCCGGCATGATGGACACAGTCCTCAACCTCGGGCTTAACAACCGAACTTGCAACGCGCTCATCGTCCTGACCAAAAACGACAAGTTTGCATGGGATGCCTACCGGCGATTCGTGCAGATGTTTGCGACCGTCGTGCTCGGCATGCGGCGCGATCCCTTCGATGAGGTCGTCAAACGCTACGTCGCCAAGGCGCGCGTGCCATCGGAGTCTGACCTCACGGCACTTGCATTCCGTAACATGACGAGCGAATTCAAGGCGCTCGTGCGCCATCACACAAAGAAAGATTTCCCGGAAGACGTCTTCATTCAATTGCGCATGGCAGTAGAGGCTGTCTTTAACTCATGGAACAGCAAGCGCGCAATCGAGTACCGCCGCTACGAGCGCATTCCGGATTGGTGGGGAACGGCAGTCAATGTGTGCACGATGGTCTTCGGCAACATGGGTGAAGACTCGGGCACCGGTGTCGCGTTCACGCGCAATCCCTCAACGGGTGAAAAATCGTTGTACGGCGAGTTTTTGCAGAACGCGCAGGGCGAGGACGTGGTTTCCGGATCGCGCACGCCTGTGAAGATTTCGGTGTTGGAGAAACAGCAGCCAAAAATTTACAAACAATTTCTCGAGATTGCGTCCAAGCTTGAGAAGCACTATCGCGATATGCAAGACATTGAGTTCACGGTTGAGCGCAGCAAGTTGTACGTGCTGCAGTGCCGTTCGGGTAAGCGGAGCGCGGCCGCCGCTGTCCAGATAGCGGCCGACATGGTGAAAGAGCATCTCATCAGCCGCGAAGAGGCCCTGATGCGCATCGATCCGGGATCGTTGCAATCAATGCTTCACGCGCAGATTGACGACAAAGCGAAGTTGACGCCCATCGCTCGGGGTCTCAATGCCGCTCCCGGCGCAGCCGCCGGCATCGTGGTTTTCGATCCCGATGTAGCGGTCGAGATGAAGCGCGAGGGCAAGCGTGTTATCCTTGTGCGTCCGATGACGACGCCTGACGACGTCCACGGGATGGTCGCCGCCGAAGGCATCCTCACGTCGCAAGGCGGCGCCACTTCGCATGCGGCGGTTGTGGCTCGCGGCATGGGCAAGCCTGCAGTTGTCGGCTGTGAATCGCTGCTCATCGATTTGCGAGCGCGCCAGTTCGTCGTTAAGAATGAAACTGTGCGCGAGGGCGATCCGATCACCATCGACGGATCGACCGGCAACGTTTATCGCGGCGAGCTGCAGATGCAGGCGGCTCGGTTGTCACCACAATTCGGTCACGTGCTCAAATGGGCGGATGAGTTCAAGGCGCTGGGAGTGTACGCGAACGCCGATACCCCCGAAGACGCGACCAAGGCACGCGACTTCGGAGCCGAGGGCATCGGTCTGTGCCGGACCGAGCACATGTTTATGCAGACTGAGCGCTTGCCGGTCGTGCAAGAGATGATCATGGCCGAAACGCCGGATTCTCGTCGCAAATGCTTGGAGCAGTTGCTGCCGATGCAGCGCGAAGATTTCCAAGGCATTTTCCGCGCGATGAAGGGTCTGCCGGTAACGATCCGACTGCTCGATCCGCCGCTGCATGAGTTCTTGCCGAGCCTTGAAGACCTGCTCGTCGAAGTCACGGAATTGCGCGCGACCAAGGGTGACGCGGCGACGCTTTCCCAAAAAGAACGGCTCTTGCGCCGAGTGCGTCAGCTGCACGAGAGCAATCCAATGCTTGGGCTGCGCGTCTGCCGCTTGGGAATCGTGTACCCTGAGATCTATCAGATGCAGGTTCGCGCCATCATGGAAGCTGCAGTCGAAGTGAAGAAAGAGAAGCTCGACGTTCGACCGCTGATCATGATTCCGGGCGTAGGAACCGTGACCGAGATGAAAGCGCTCAAAGACCTCGTCTCCAACGAAGCGGAGCGCATCATAAAGGCGAGTGGCGTGAAGGTCCCCTATCAGGTTGGGACGATGATCGAGCTGCCGCGGGCGTGCCTCGTCGCTCACCGCATCGCCGAATACGCGGAGTTTTTCTCGTTCGGCACAAACGACCTTACCCAAACTGTCTTCGGCTACTCTCGCGACGATGCCGAAGGCTCGTTCATTCCGGTGTACTTAGATCGCAAGATTCTGCGCGAGGACCCATTCCAAGTGATTGACCAAGATGGCGTCGGCGAAATGATGCGCATGGCGCTCGAGCGGGGCCGCTCGACGCGCGCCGACATCAAGGTTGGCATCTGTGGCGAACACGGCGGCGATCCTGCCTCGGTGCAATATTGCCACGACATCAAACTCGATTACGTCTCGTGCTCGCCGTTTCGCGTGCCTATCGCTCGCCTCGCCGCCGCTCAAGCGGTACTGAAGGACAAAGAAAAAGAACGATCCGGAGGCAAACCGGATCAGGATTAGACTTGGTCTGCGCGTGATAGTGTAGCCATGGCAAAGTTGACGTCCATTCGAGAGGAGCAGGAGGCGCGCGAGGCCGCGAACCTGTCTCCCTATGCCGCCCTTGCGCGCAACTCGCGCGGCCGCCGCACGCCCGAACCCGAAGATCCGATTCGAACGTGCTTTCAACGCGATCGCGATCGCATCGTACATAGCAAAGCCTTCCGGCGGCTCATGCACAAGACGCAAGTTTTCCTCTCGCCGCTGGGCGATCACTACAGAACGAGACTGACGCACAGCATTGAAGTCATGCAGCTCTCGCGCTCCATTGCGCGAGGCCTGTGCCTCAATGAGGACCTCGCGGAAGCCATCGCGCTCAGTCACGATCTGGGTCACTCGCCCTTCGGTCACGCGGGAGAAGCTGCGCTGACTGAGGTGATGGGACGTTACGAGCCCGGCGCGAAGTTTATTCACTCTCAGCAAAGCTCGCGAGTTGTCATGTTTCTTGAAGGCCGAGGGAATAAGGTCGGCCTCAACCTCACTGAAGAAGTCCTTGACGGTATCGCCAAGCACAGCAAGCATGGTGGAGCACTTGCAGGCTACCACGATGTGCCCTTCACGCTCGAAGGGCAGATCGTGCGTTACTGCGACAGGCTGGCCTACATCAACCACGATATCGATGACGCGCTGCGCGCCAGTATCATTTCCGAAAGCGACCTGCCTCGCAAGGCAATCGAGACGCTCGGAGCGCGCGGATCTATCCGCATTGAGACAGTTGTCCAAGACCTGATCATGCAATGTCGCGGGAAGAATGAAATCAAGATGTCCGAACCCGTGCTCGACGCCGTCGAGTCGATCAAAACATTTATGTTCGAGCGCGTCTACCTTAACGAGGCTGCGAAGCTCGAGGAACCCAAGGCGCAGAACATTGTTAAGAGACTCTTCACGTACTACATGGAGCACCCAAGCGAGCTGCCAGCGGAATTCGAGCGCGGCGCGCAGCCCGGCGATTCGCTTGCGCGCAAGGTCTGCGATTACATCGCCGGTTTTACCGATCGCTTTGCCATCAAGAAGTTTAAGGAGTTGTTTCCGAGCGCTCCCGACGCCGAAGTTCCACGCGAATGGGACGTGTAAAGGCGCGCCTAGCGAGAAGCAGAACCTCCTTCCATGGCTTTTCAAGGTGACGTCGTGCAAGAAATCCAGGCGAAGGTCGACCTGCTTGCATACGTCAGCCAATATGTAACCCTGCGCAAGCGCGGACGTGAGTATGTCGGCCTGTGTCCGTTTCATTCCGAGAAGACACCATCCTTTTCGTTGAACGCGGAGAAGGCGGTGTGGCACTGCTACGGTTGTAATGCCGGCGGCGACCTCATTACATTCGTGAAGCGCTACGAGAATGTCGATTTTCCCGACGCTATCCGCATGCTCGCGACCCGCGCAGGCATCGAGCTCCGCGAGTCCCAGGATTTCAAGCGCCGGCGCAGCGAGCGCGAGGCTATCTACGAAGCCAACGCAGTCGCCAGGAACTATTTCACGGATGCGCTGCGCAAGAACAGCGAGGCGCGTGACTACGTCAAGCAGCGCGGCTTGACGGAATCAACGTGCGAGAAGTTCGGCGTTGGGTACGCACCCGATTCATGGGAAGGGCTCGTCGACGCCCTCACGCGAGCACAGATCGATCTGCAGCTGGCCGTGCGGGCCGGACTCATCTCGATGCGCCAACGAGAAAGCGGGTATATCGATTTTTTCAGACGCCGTCTTATGCTCCCTGTCTTTAACCTGACGGGCGAAGTTATTGCGTTTGGCGGTCGAGCGCTGGGTGACGACCAGCCGAAGTATCTCAATACCCGAAACACGTCTGTTTATACGAAAGGGCAGCACGTTTACGGATTGCACATTGCTCGTCGCGCCGCAGCGGCTCACGATGCGCTTATCGTCGTTGAGGGCTACCTCGATTGCCTTGCGTTACAACAAGCAAGCTTCGGTAACGCAGTCGCGAGTCTGGGCACGGCCTTTACCATTGAACAAGCGCGCGAGTTGCACCGGGTCGCCAACAACCTTTATTTGTGCTTCGACGGCGACGCAGCAGGCCAAGCGGCCACAGCCCGCAGCATCGACATGCTCAGGGAAGAGGGTTTAATGGTGCGGGTTGCGCGGTTGCCCGAAGGCCGGGATCCCGACAGCATCGTCCTCGAGGACGGTGCCGATGCCTTTTCCGCGCTCCTCGAAGCGTCGCAACCGTGGATCGATTTCAAGATCGAACTCGCGTGTAACCGCATTAGCGCACAGTTCGCGAACAAAGCGGACATCGCGCGCGAAGCGATGGGCGTTGTCGCACAAGTACGCGATCCCATCGAGCGCGACCAGTACGTCAAGGCGATGGTTCGTAAACTGGATGTCAGCGAATCGGCGTTGCGTGCGCTGCGTCCTCCAGTCACGACATCGGCGCGAGCGAATGATTCGGGCTCACAGCACACTCGCAGGCACGTGCCGCCGCCCCTGCATGCGCTCTCGGTGGAACGCGAACTCGTGGCACTTATTTTGGTGCAACCGAAGTTCATTGAATCTGTGGCCGGGCGCATATCGGGCGAAGACTTTGCGGACGAAGAGATGGCTCGAGCATATGCTGCGCTCGTGCGTCACCGTGGAGATCTCGGGCGTGGGATAAATCCGTTGACTCTTTTAGCCGATGAGACGAACATCGCAGAACTCACGCGACTGGCGTTGTCGTCGCCGCCGCTGCAGCTTGATGAAGAAGAACAGCGACTCGAACTCATTCTCGAAAGGTTCGAGCGCCAACGCCTTGAGCGGAGGCTTTCCAGCGTCGATGCTGAAATGAACAGGCTCCTGACCGCCGGGAAATCCGTGCCAGAGCCGCTGCGCGATGAGTACAATTCCCTCGCGGCCAAGCTGCGAGGTGCAGCCGCCGACAGACAGGAGGGAACCTAATAGTGCCAGCGCGCAAGCCGCGCAATCCAGCGCCTGCCAGCGCAGATGCCGCTCCAGAGAACGGTCAACCAATCGCGGGCGCGACGACGCGCGAAGCCGCCGTAAAAGCGCTTATTGAAAAAGGCAAAAAACGCGGCTCGTTGACCTATGACGAAATCGCTGCCGTCTCCGCAGCCTTCGACGAGGACGATCCCGATAAGGGTAATGAGCTGGTCGAAGAGATCATGGGCCAAGGCATCGACATCACTGAGGTGCGAGAAGGTGCGCCCGAGGAAAAGGATGATCCGGCCGAACCCGTCGAGGAGACGCCCGAAGATCTGACGTTTGTGCCCGGGGTCGCGCTCGACGACCCAGTGCGCATGTACCTCAAGGAGATCGGCCGCGTGCCCCTCCTTGGCATGGCGCAGGAGCAAGAACTCGCCAAAGCCATCGAACTTGCTGAAGAAGAGCGCGAGCGCGCACGGCGCAATGGCGGCCAACCAAATGCAACGATCCTTGAAGCCGGTGACGCTTCCAAGCGAGACCTCACCGAGGCCAACCTGCGTCTCGTGGTCAGCATCGCAAAGAAGTACGTTGGCCGCGGCATGCTGTTCTTAGACCTCATTCAGGAGGGGAATCTCGGGCTGATTCGCGCGGTCGAGAAATTCGACTACAAGAAGGGCTATAAGTTTTCCACGTATGCAACCTGGTGGATCCGTCAGGCAATTACGCGAGCGCTCGCCGATCAGGCTCGCACCATTCGCATCCCCGTGCACATGGTCGAAACCATCAACCGATTGGTCAAGATATCTCGCCAGCTTTTGCAAGAGCTGGGCCGCGATCCCTCGGTAGAGGAAATCGCGAAAGAGATGAGCCTTTCGCCCGACAAAGTTCGCGAAGTTATGAAGATCGCGCAGGAGCCGATCTCGCTTGAGACACCGATCGGCGAGGAAGAAGATAGCCACCTCGGAGACTTCATTGAAGATCCGGAAGCGGTAGCACCCGCCGAAGCAGCGTCAGTAACGATGCTCAAGCAGAAAATGGGCGACGTGCTCAAGAACCTTACCGAACGCGAACGTAAAGTGCTCGTGCTCCGTTTCGGATTAGAAGACGGGCACCAGCGTACGCTTGAGGAGGTTGGCCAGGAGTTCGGCGTCACGCGCGAGCGCATCCGCCAGATCGAAGCTAAGGCCCTGCGCAAGCTTCGCCACCCAAGCCGCGGCAAGGCCCTCAAAGATTACTGGTCGGCCGACTAATTTCGCCAAAATCCCATGTAGCAACGGACCTTCAGGTCCGTTAACTCTCTCCCGAAGGCGAGCAAGCGCTGCATGCAGTAGCATGATGCCATGATCAGAGCCGCTGCATGTTTCTCGGCTGCTTTCGTTTTACTCTTGGCGCTTCAAGGCGCAACACACGCGCCCGCTGCCACACCTCGGCCTGCATCTCCAACCCCGGCCGCGTCGCGCGGACCATTGCCTCCGCCTCCGCCGAGCGAACCAGATTCGACCCCATTCGGTATGATTGGAATTTTCGAGCGCAGCCGAACGATGCCGCATCGGCCTGCCGATTGGCTCTCTACCACGCTCGCCGCACTCGACAAATATTTGGATGATCGTGATCCGGCTGTTGCAGCGAGAGCAATTCTTGCACTTGGACGCATCGGAGATCCCACCGCAGATCCTGCGCTCGTCCGGATACTGACTGATTCGCACCGCTCGGAGACCGTTCGGGCTATGGCAGCCTTCTCGCTGGGCGTGATCGCGTCGCCCGATTCGCTTGGTCCTCTCGAAGACGCCGCACGGCACGACGCCCCCATCATTGCAGCGGCGGCAGCCGAGGCGCTCGGTCGAATCGGCGGCTCCAACGTTGTTGACGATCTGACGCAACTATTGTCGAGCCGTGATGCCGGCGTGCGTGCTCAGGCGGCCGTCGGCCTCGGTGAAGTTGCGTTGCCAGGAGCGCCGGCAATTGATTTTTCGCATCGCCAAGCGGCAGCTAACACGCTTGCGTCTTCAGTCTTCGTGGAGCGCGATCAAGAAGTGCGCTGGCGCGAGGCCTGGGCGCTCGGCCGAGCATTTTACCAAAACTCGGCGCCGACGCTGCGCCGTCTCCTGAGCGACGACGAGGAACTCGTGCGCGTCAATGCAGTGAGCGGCCTCCGCAGGCTCAAGGACCGCTCGTACGCGTTGCCGATTCGGCTGGCCGCGAACGACCCATCGTGGAGGGTTCGCTGGGAAGTGCGGGATGCGCTGCATGCGCTAGGAGACCCCACCAGGGTTGACGTTAAGCCGCCGCCCGTGCCGCCAGATGATTTTAACGAACCGCAGCCGGTCGCGAAGGGCGCGCCATTTGGCAGTCATCCGCAGGTGGCAATCGTGACGAACAAAGGCGTGATCGTGCTCGAGATGTTTCCCGACGAGGCGCCGTATAGCGTTGATAACTTCCTCTACCTTGTCGATCGCGGTTTCTATAACGGGTTAACGTATTTCCGCGTCATCGGAGATTTTGTTGTACAAGGCGGCGATCCCAAAAACACCGGAGACGGCGGTCCTGGCTATTCGATACCCGCCGAGCTCAATCCGGTGCAACAATTGACCGGGATCATCTCCTACGGTCTCGACTACGACAACAAGAAGAACACGCCGCTCATCGACACAGCCGGGAGCCAATACTACATCACGCAGTCCCCGCAATTGCATCTCGATCGCGCATTTACGGTATTTGGCCGCGTCGTGCGAGGTATGGCGGTCGTTGATGCGATTGCTCCGCAGCCTGATCCGCCGCGTCCACCGGGAATCGGCCCACCCGACGTCGCCAAGCGGGTATACCGCTGCCTGCCTGTTACTCCGCAGACCGATGACGTCGAACACAAACTGCGTACTGTGGAGATTGGCTACGACCCTCGCTGAGGCAAAGGGACTATTCTTTTTTGATACGGAAGGCCGCGCCGCGAGCATCTCGAAGGCGGACGGCCATGAGCCATGTGGCATCCTCCATCCGATGCTGCTCCTGAGGCTTTGAATGGGCAATCGCAGACAGCACATTATCGAACTTGCGGCTGAGGTCGTCTATCGTCAGGGCTTCAAGGGGACGAGCGTGGAGAACGTCCTCGAAATCGCAGGTGTCGGCAAGGGCAACTTCTATCACTATTTTCGCAGCAAGGACGAACTCGGCGTTGCGATCATTGGTGAGATAGAGAAGTGGTTCAATGGTCCGTCCGGCGATGAGATGTTCTCGCCCAGCAAATCACCGCAACAGCGCCTTCAAGACTACCTTACGTTTATCTCCCAGCAGCGACGCCGCGACAATCGCGGCGATCCGCTGGGGAACCTTGAAGCCGAGCTGGGAGACGTCGAGCCTTTTGCCAAGCCGCTGCGGCGAGCGGTGAATGCACTCTTAGACCGCTTCGAGGCTCTCGTGACGGAGTACGCGCTCGAACGTGGTGCAACCGTGCCTGCGCGCCCGATTGCGCGGGAGCTTGTGGCCCAGATCCACGGGCTGAGCGCTCTCTACAAGGTAGATCGTGATGAAGAAGCGTTCAGCACGGGTCTTGCGCGCTGCGAGCAAATTCTGCAGGACGCAATCGGCGCCAAAGCACCCGCGCCTCCGAGTTCGAGTTCTTTGACTCGCTCCGAGCAACCCAACCGCGGATAAATAGGCCGCCGACAGTTCTTGTGCACTGCGCACAGCGGTATCTGCCGTCGTCCGGCGTAGCCTAGGCGATGTTCCTCATTGCCGCACTTGCGGCCGCGCCTCAAACGGTGCTGACCCTGTTCGCTGCTGCCTCGCTCCACGCGGCGTTTCCAGACTTAGGGAAAAACTTCGAAGCGACACATCCCGGCGTTACGCTCCGCTTTGTCTTCAACGGCAGTCAGGCATTGGAAGCGCAGCTTGCTCAAGGTGCGCACGCCGACGTCTTTGCGAGCGCCGATCAAGCTTGGATGGACAGGGCAACGAGCGATGGCCTCGTGGGCCCGTCGGCCCCATTTGCAACAAACAGCCTCGTCGTCATCGCCAGCATGAACTCGCCGGTGCAAACCGCGCACGACTTGAGTAATCCTGGTCTTCGCCTCTTGCTGTGCGCCGATGCAGTACCGTGCGGGCGCTACGCGCGCGCGACGCTCCAAAAAATGAACGCGGACCGCGCGTTCGGGATGGGCTTCGAAAGCTCGGTCATGCACAACGTCGTGTCCGAAGAGGAGAATGTGGAAGCTGTCGTCACTAAGATCAGTTTAGGCGAAGCGGATGCAGGCATCGTCTATCGATCGGACGTTGCGAAGATCCCCGAGCATGTGCGCGTTGTGATGCTACCAGCTGTCGATCAACCCTCTATCGTGTACCCGATCGCCGCCGTTAAAGGGAGCACATCGCCCGATGTGGCAGCAGATTTTATTGCTTTCGTGCGATCGCCGGCCGGTCAAGACATACTCCGGCGCGACGGGTTCGCGCTCGCGCCCTAGCTCCGTACCGCTGGTTGTTCCCTGCCTATGAGACGCATCTCGGCAGCAGCTCGCGATACGACACTCGGCGTTGCTGCCATCGTGCTCGCAGCTACATTCGTGGCGTTTACCATCATCGCGCTGCTCGCGCTTATTCTTCGTGTAACGCCGACAGCATTCGTCGCCGCACTCCACAGCCCAGTCGTGAGCGAGGCGCTCTGGCTATCTGTGCGGACAAGCATCCTCGCGGCGTTCATCATAGCGCTATGCGGCACGCCGCTTGCAGCTTTGCTTTCTCAGCCGTTTCGCGGCCGGGCTGCCCTCGAGACCCTCATCACCCTGCCGGTCGTGCTGCCGCCGGTCGTGGGCGGGCTCGCGTTGCTGCTTGCTTTCGGCCGCGCAGGCCTGCTCGGCCACGCCCTCCACTTTCTGGGCGTGGAGCTTCCGTTCACGACCGCAGCGGTCGTCTTAGCGCAAACGTTTGTCGCCGCACCGTTGTACATCGCCGTGGCTAAGAGTGCGTTCGCACGTGTTAATCCACAACTCATTGATGCCGCCGCGACGCTGCGCGCGTCGAGAACGTACACTTTTGCGCGAGTCATCATTCCCCCGGCAATCCCGGCGCTCGCGGGCGGGCTCGCCCTTGCGTGGGCGCGCGCCCTTGGTGAGTTTGGCGCGACGATCATGTTTGCGGGTAATCTGCCTGGCGTCACGCAGACCATGCCGGTTGCGGTCTACATAACCGAGCAGACAGATCTCCAAGCAGCCATCGCAGTTGCCGTCGTGCTCATGGTGCTATCGTACGGTGCGCTCCTCATCGTGCGTCATGTCGGCAGCGCAGGCGTCTCCCCATAATGCTCGATGTCGACATTGAGAGCCGTGCTGGAGCCATTTCCGTTTCGTGTCGCTTCGACGTGAGCCCAGGCAGCGCCGTTGCGCTCGTTGGGGCAAGCGGTGCCGGGAAGACGACTGTGCTGCGAAGTATTGCCGGACTGATCCACCCACAGCGCGGTCGCGTTGCGTGCGAACGAGAGACGTGGTTTGACGCGCAGCAGCACATCTGGGTGCCGCCGCAGCAGCGTGACTGTGGTTTCGTTTTCGCTGAGTACGCGCTCTTCGCGCACATGAGCGTGATCGAAAACGTCGCATTTGGGTTGAGGGCGAGTGGTTACCCTGGAAAGAGTGCTCGCGAGAAATCGTTGGAGGCGCTCGAGCTCGTAGATGTCGCCGCGCTTGCGCAGCGATCGGCATCCTCGCTGTCGAGTGGCGAAGCTCAGCGTGTGGCCATCGCCCGGGCACTCGCGTTGGAACCGCAGGTTCTGCTCCTTGACGAGCCACTATCTGCCATCGACGTCGAGCGGCGGCCTCCCGTACGAGAAGTCTTGCGGCAACAGATCGCGCGGGCAGCCATGGCTGCGGTGCTCGTGACGCACGAGCCTATAGAAGCGATGCTATTTTCGGAAATGCTTGTCGTGATGGAGGCTGGAGCAGTCGTGCAGCGCGGCTCATCCGCCGAGTTGCGAGCACGGCCGCTGACAAGTTATGTCGCCGCTTTTGCGGGCGTCAACCTCTATCGGGGCCTAGCTCATCCGTTGGCCAACGGGGTGAGCGAAGTTGAGGTTGCGAGCGCACGGCTCGTCATCGTCGGGCAGGTATCCGGCCCCGTCGCGCTTGTCATCGATCCCGACGCTGTCGTGCTTTCGCCCGCACGACCGGAATCTTCGGCACGCAACGCATTGCACGGAGGCGTCGCAAGTGTCGTCCCCGACGGCGCTGCAGTGCGCGTCAGCGTTGCGAGCACACCCCCGATCGTTGCGCGAATCACGAAGCAGTCGGCGGACGAGCTCGGCATCACGCCGGGCGCTTCCGTGTATGCAACGTTCAAGGCGAGCGAGGTGCGTGTCCACTGACGCTCGTGCGTTCGTTCGTAACGAAGAACGCAGCACACAGCGCTGCACCGAACGCGAGCAGAGCGCCCAAAAGCATCGCGACGCGAAATCCATCGACGTATGAGCGCGCTATGGCATCGTTAATCTGCGCGCGCTCCGCCGCCGGAGCAAAATCAGGTGCTTTCGCCGCAGCCAATTTTGGGCGCTCAGCGTTGACCGCGGCGACGACTCGAGGCTGAGCCGGAACGTGCGCGAGGTACGAGTCAAGACTATGATTGAAACGCGTAATGACTGCCAGGCTAAACGCTGCAACCGCGATGAGGCCTGCGGTTCGAGCAACGGCATTGTTGATGCCTGAAGCTATGCCGAGATGGGACGGCTGCACGGAGCTCATCATTGTTGCCGTCAACGGAGATACAACGCACGCCATGCCGAAACCAAATGCCGTCAGAGCAGGGAAGAACGTCGTCCAGTAGCTGCCGCCGACGGAGGGCAGCGCAAGTCCCGCGAGTGCGAGAGCGGTAATCAAGGAACCCGCGACGAGTGGAATTTTCGGCCCGACCGAATTAACGAGACTGCCGGCCCACGGCGACAATAAAAATATAAGGCCAATAAACGGGAGCAGCGCGGCGCCGGCGGCTGTTGGACTATAGTGCTGGACCTGGATGAGGTTAAATGGTAAGAAGAAGAGCGCGCCACCCAAAGCTGCGTACAGCAAGAGCGTTAAGAAATTTATGGCGCTGAAGTTTCGGTTTGCAAAGAGCTCTAGGGGCATCATTGGTGATGGCACGCGTTTTTCTACAATGAGAAACAGCACCAGCGCCGCAACGCCAAAAACGAAGGCTACGATGTCTGTCACTGACCAACCGCCGCCCCCGGCCGATATGAGCGCATAAACGATCGCTCCCAACCCGAGGGTTGCAAGCAGAGCACCGCCCCAATCGACGCGTCCAGTTTCTTCCTCGTCCCGACTTTCCGGAATGTGTCGGGCTGTCACCGCCACGGCCGCCGCAGCGAGGGGGATATTAATGAAGAAGATCCAGCGCCACGACGCGTGTTGGACGATGAATCCGCCAAGGACCGGGCCCGCAGCCGCCGTGATCGACGTGAAGCTTGACCACGTTCCGACTGCCTTACCCCGTTGCTGTTCAGAGAAAAATGCTCCTAGGATCGCGAGACTGCCCGGCGTCAAGAGCGCACTCGCGACTCCTTGTGCGGATCGTGCTGCTATGAGCTGCACGGAATTCTGAGCAGCTCCACACAAAGCCGACGCAATAGCGAAACCGATGACGCCGAGCATAAAAATACGCTTGCGGCCAAAAATATCGCCCAGCGACCCGCCGAGGAGGATCAGCGCCGACAAAAAGAGCGCATAGGATTCAACGAACCACTGCGCATCGACGATCGTGGCATGCAGTTCTCGCTGCAACAGTGGTAAGGCAACGCTCACCGCCGTGCTATCAATGAATACCATGCTTGACGCCAAGATCGTGGCGGCGAGCACCCATGGTGCGGTTCGTTGCAGATCCGTTCGTCGCGCGGTCATATCCCGCTCACAGGACCTCCGTACCATAGCGCCTCTACGTGAGGTGGCTATGTCTAGCGAGGCAGTCGTGCCGGCAATTTTGGGCTCGTTTGTATACGAGGGCTGTTACCGCCCTCGAGGTTCGCTCACGTTCGCCGAACGTTCGGCTTGGGGCCTCCGTTCATTCGGTGATCGTCCGCAAGCTGCGACCACAAGCGCCTTTATGCCCGAGACGCGGGTGTTCGCCCACGGGTTTCGGCCCGTCACTTTCACGCAGCTCAAGCCACAAGGAAGCACTCACAGTGGCGGGGCGATCGCAAGAAGGTCGAAAAGAAGAGCACGCTTTCGGGTTGGGTGCTTGTCATCGGCTGCCGTGCGTTACGCTAAACGTTTTGTCAGCCCGCATGTGTCGACCAAGACAAAACGCTTCGCCGGCTGGTACCGCCTTTCGGTCAAGGTCGCAGGCGGATCGGCTACCTGTTTGCTCGCTCGTGGACGGTCATTTGTCACCGGCGATATCCGCGCCAGAAATCGAATAAGATGATTGCTCCCGTAACAGTTTCACCCAACAATGATTCAAATATTGATCCCATGCCTGCGAGCGTTGAACTTAACGCAGCTATGCTTGAGAACCAGCGCTGGCTGGCGCAACTGGAGTTCGGCAATATCGAAGACGCCCGCACCCAAGGTATGTCTAATTCCATGCCTCGGATAGGAATCGAAGGAGCTGGCTATTTCATCCTTGACGACGCTGGCGAGCGAGTCTTCGCTCGCGCTATAAACCCGCATGTCGACAAGGATGGGCGATTGGTGGACGATCGTGGCAGAAGTATCATGGGTTTTGCGCCTGCCGTCGAAGGAGCGCAGGATGACAATCGCGGTCTCACTGCGTTAAGAGTTCCGGCGCGGGATCTTGGGTCGTATAAGAGCTATGAAGTCGGCCTCGACGGTACTCTGTCGGGTACTTTGAGGATGCTGGGACCCAAGCGCAAGGCGGATCAAAAAATGAAGTTAGGCCGGCTCGGTATGGCAGTTTTCCCAAATCCCCAAACGCTCAAGCCCATCGAGCGCGACGTGCTTGCCACCACTCGTTGCTCGGGCTTGCCGCATTACGTACCCGCTGACGCTGCGCACGTTGGACGATTGCGCCGCAACCCTCCGAGCCCATCACAGGAGGACCTTGTGTCAAACCTGCGAGCCCTCTGGACTTTGAGCGGGCGGGCAGAGATTGAGATAGCTCTCGCGGCCAGCAAAGACTCACTCGCGCGGATAGCGCTGAACCTTGTGCGATGACGACGTTGGGGAACTTCGTTGGTGGATTGCGCCGTTTTCGAGCACAGGCGATAACCCCAACGAGCACAGAGCCGGAGATCGACGAGTCTGGCCGCTCGCTGAGAGCTCTTGCGCAGGGCGTCGTACTGCGTGCGCATGAGATTATTGAAGCGTGCGTCGCCGCATCCCATGGCCCAATAGTATTCCGCGGCTATACCGACGTCCCAGAGATCGTCGATCGAGCTTGGCGCTTGCGCTACGATCGTTGTGAAATGTTTTGCGTTATCAATGAAGCTTCGGAACGTGTGCTCCTCGGTTGGATTGTCGGAGGTCGCGCCAGCGTACCAGCGCTGTCCCCAATCGAGCGCAGCATCGTAGGAGAGTCCGCGAGGCGAATGCTCAGCATCGCATCAAATGGTACGGTAGTAGAAATCGAAGAGGAGCCGAGAGTTCGACCGCGCGAGCGAAGCTGGTGTTGCGACGTGCAGCTCAGCGGCGTTGACGCAGAGCGTGCAACAATCCGGCTGTTCACGCAATGCGCCGTCTCTCTCCCTACAAACCGGGTGCCCTGCCATCCCGACATACGTGACGTCACTCTGCAGCTGCGCGCGGCGCTGCCAGGCGTTGCATGCGCTCTCTCCGACGTTTGGGAGTGGCGCAGCGGTTCGGTGCTACGGTTGCAACGCTCCGACAGGGATATCTCCGTTGGTCTGTATGCGGGTGGCCGTCGCGTGGCGCTCGCGCAACTTGGCACAGTTTTTGGGGATCGCGCTATAAAGCTCGTCGCTCTCGGTAGTGAGCTACGCCAGTGAGCAGTCTCGGGGTCGAGGCGCTCGGAGAGCTGCGTGTCGCTGTGACGGCGCTTGTTGGACGAACGACAGCAAGCATTGGTGAGGTTCTTAGCTACGCGCCGGGAACCGTAGTGCCTCTAGACGCAAAGGCGGAAGCGCCCGTGCCTCTGCTCGTCAACGGCATTGCCGTGGCAACCGGCGATCTTGTTTCACTTGAAGATGGTGGCCTCGCGATTCAGATCAACGAGATCCTGCAGTTCGACAAACCTCGATCGAGCTGACGATGCAAGCCGCGGCAAATATATTGAATCAACCAACGTTAGGCTCGCCTGTGGACCTGCTGGTCGCATTGACCGCACTCGCTCTGGTTCCAGTGCTGGCGATATCAGTGACGTCGTTCACGCGGGTCGTCATCGTTTTGGGATTGCTTCGCGCGTCGCTTGGTACAGCGGCTCTACCCCCAAATACGGTCATCGTCGCCATCGCCGTCATGCTCAGCGCGGCCATCATGGCACCAACTTTGACAGCCATCCAGCGCGATGCCATTGATCCATTTCAGGCGCACCGGATATCTGCATCGACTGCGCTGGCTCGTGCCGAAAAACCGCTGCGGACCTTCATGGTCAGGCAAACGCGGATGTCGGACGTGCGCTCCTTTTCGCACATCGCGCGCGTCGCCGTGTCGCGTCCATCGGAAACACCGTTCTTCGTTCTTGCGCCGTCATTTCTCGTGAGTGAACTGCGTGCCGCATTTGCCATGGGCTTCGTCCTCGCGCTGCCTTTTGTGGCTATCGATATCGTTGTGGCCATCATCCTCATGTCTCTCGGGATGTTCATGGTTTCTCCGAATGCGATCTCACTGCCGATCAAGCTGTTTCTTTTCGTTACCGTGGACGGCTGGACGCTTGTGACGGGTGCGCTGGCCGAATCATACCGTTAGTCACGTGGCAGATGTGGCGAATTCTCTGTACGTCCAAACAATGCAAACAGCGCTCGCGCTGGCGATTCCAGTCGTGGTTGTCGTCGGGTTCGTCGGAGTCGTGGTCTCCCTTGCACAAACCATCCTTGGCATTCAAGATCAAAATCTATCCTTTGGACCGAAGATCATGGCGGTCGTCGTGATAATCGCTGCAGGCGCTTCTTCCGCTGTAACGCTGCTCGTGCAGCTGCTCATGGCTGCCATCGCGGCACTTCCGCACCTCCGGAGTTGAGGCTGTCGTGCACTGGCATGCGACAGCGGGTCTCTCGGCTGCCGTCGCTCAGGCAATCGCTTTCGCAGCGACGGTACCGCTGATGCCGGCAGGCTCGACCCCTCGCATTGGACGCGCGGCGCTCGCGATAGTCCTCGTTCCACTCCTCTGGAGTGGTGCGCCGACCCATGCGCGCGTCGTCGATCCGACAACGGCGATCCTGTATGGAGCGATGTCAGGTGCGATGTTCGGGTTGAGCGCAGCCGTAATTGCAGGCGCGGTTGGTGCCGCCGGCGATCTGATCGATGTGGCGCTTGGATCACCGCCGTTTGCCGAGCGCGCTCCGAGCGGCGGGCCCATCGCTCGTGTTTATCAGCTCGCATACGCTCTCGTGTTACTTCGAACCGGCGGCCTGACAATGATGATTGCTGAGTTTGCGCGTGCAAGCTCGACGCTGCACCCATTGCTCACGTTGCACGCGCTGTCGGCATTGGGGAGCGCCTCGCTTCGAACAGGTCTTTTGATTGCCGGGCCGTCACTGTTCGCGCAGGCGCTCGCCACCCTCATTGCGGGAATACTTTCACGTGTCGCGCCCCACATCGGCGGCGTGCTGTTCAGTGCTCCTCTGATCTCAGTCTCCGTGCTGTTTGCAGTTACCATCGGAAGTCTAGTGCTGTGGCCTGAACTCGTTAATGTGGTGCGACAGATGATCGAAATGTTGGCGGGCGCGCGTTGAGTGAAGAACGTACCGAAGAAGCAACCCCGCGGCGCCGCGCCAAGTCGCACGCGCAGGGGAGCAACCCCTCAAGCCTTATCGCTAGCTCGGCTCTTTCGCTCGGAGCTGCGGTTACAGTAGCTCACGTGGCGCTTGCGCAAGCAGGCGGATGGCAAAACGCGTTTCGGGTCGCCGTGAGCGCAGTGCCCGGCATCGCCAATCACGCGGATGCGGAAGCATTAGTCCCGATTGCATTCGCCTTTTCACATGAAGGCGGTTTCTGGCAGATCATCGCCTATTGCTGGGTGGCTACCGTGATTGCAGCGGGCGCGGGCGCGTACGCCTGTGGGTCGCTTGGCTTCGCGCCTGCCGCGATTACACCGGGAGCGGCGCGCGTTTCGTCACGCATGGGCTTGCGGCGCCTTATCAGTCCTGAGAACTTGATTCAAACTGCTGGTGCTCTTACCGTTGTCATGCTCGTGGCTGCGCTCTTGATCCCCGTCCTCTTTCACCACATCGCCATCATTGCGCAGATGAGCGATGTTATTGCGCAAGCGGTCGCAGCTGTCCATGCGAGTTCGTTCCTGTGGTGGCGCGCTCTCGCCGCGGTTGCGCTCGTTGCCGTGATCGACGTCGTCGTCCAGAGGCGGAGGCACGCCCTGCGGCTCAAAATGTCGCCGCGTGAGCTCCGCGAAGAGCGAGCGCAGATAGAAGGCCGTCCTGAAGCACGACAACGCCGTCGCGCCATTGGTTTGCGACGTGTCCGCGGTTTGCGCATCGATGCCATTCGTCGCGCCACGGCCATCATCGCGAATCCGACACATCTCGCGGTAGCGCTTCGTTACGCACCGCCGCAGATAGAAGTGCCTGTCGTCGTCGCGCGTGCCGCGGGGCTCATGGCGCCCGTCGTGCGCGCTGCAGCTGAGGCCCACGGTGTTCCGATCGTGGAATCTCCCGAACTCGCGCGCATGTTGTACATGCACGTTGACGTCGATGAACAGATCCCCGAGGAGTACTATGCGGCCGTCGCCGCCATCTTTACGTGGATCGTGAAGACCCACGGTGCGCTGCGGCGCGGCGATGAAGACGGCATGTGAGCACTGCAAGTGCCCCGGGCAGCAACGTCCTCGCTATTGCGGTATTGGCAAGTATTGCAATGCTCATTATCCCATTACCGCCGGCGCTGCTCGATGTTCTCCTTGCCTTTGACATCATGTTCGCGACGGCGGTGCTCGTCGTGTCGCTGTCCATTCAAAACCCGCTGGAATTGGCTGCATTCCCCTCGTTGCTCCTCGTCACGACGCTCTTCCGTTTAAGTTTAGACGTCTCGGCCACGCGCTTGATTCTGACGCAAGGAGATCAACCCGGCGGTGTTGGGGCTGTGATCCCAGCATTCGGCGCGTTCGTTATGCGCGGTGACGTCGCCGTTGGGCTGCTCTTGTTCGTCATTCTCATTGTGGTCCAACTTGTCGTCGTGACGAATGGCGCGCAACGCGTTGCCGAAGTCGCGGCGCGCTTCACACTCGACGCGATGCCGGGTAAACAGATGGCCATCGATGCCGACCTGCACACGGGTTTGATCGACGCCGCACAAGCGCGTACGCGCCGAAGAGCGGTGCAAGCGGAGGCCGATTTCTACGGCGCTATGGATGGCGCTGGAAAATTTGTGCGTGGCGACGCCATCGCCGCGATCGTTATCGTCATTGTCAATGTCTTTGCGGGCATGGCGATCGGAATTTTCGGCAAACACCTCGATACTGCCAGCGCGATCCAGACATATCCGTTGCTGTCGATAGGCAACGCACTAGCGACGACATTGCCGGCCTTCCTTCTTTCAACGGCCATGGGAATAATGGTGACTCGCGCTGCGTCCGACGCAAACCTTGGCGTTGACCTTGTGCGCCAAATGCTTGCGCATCCATCCGCTTTGCGAACCGTTGGTGTGGCAATGCTCGCCCTTGCACTCGTGCCGGGTCTGCCGCATCTTGCCTTTGGAGCTCTAGGACTTGGCATGCTGCTGACGGCCGGCGTCTCGCTGCGGGCGAAACATCGCGAGCAACTCGCTGAATTTGCGCAGGAAGCGAATCGTCAACGGGCTCAGGAGCACAAACCGGAACACGCCATCACGCTCTTGGGGATAGAACCTCTTTCGATCGATCTCGGCGAGCGTTTGCTGCCCTTGCTGCAGCAGCCGGCGGCAGGCGCTCTCCTTGCACGCATCGCGCTCGTGCGCCGCAGTGTTGCTCTCGATCTCGGTGTCGTCGTTCCGGGCGTGCACGTAAAGGACAACCTTGCAATAGGGGCGCGCGGATTTACAATACGCGTGCGTGGCC
>Ga0185299_10002943_pt1 | contig 24220 bp, 22 predicted proteins | sample PaiPotPPA55metaG_FD_128002 | JGI IMG/M metagenome (GOLD analysis project Ga0185299, IMG submission 128002) | Iron sulfur acid spring bacterial and archeal communities from Banff, Canada, to study Microbial Dark Matter (Phase II) - Paint Pots PPA... ... | reverse complement strand
GAATGGGAAATGCCGCGAATTTGCGTTTTGACCGTCCCTGGGCTGCATGGGATACTTTTCGTTTCGGGGTAAATATGAACCTTTCTAGATTGGCCGCTGCCGCAGCGCTCGTTACTTCATTAGGCGCGTTCCATGCCCAAGCCCAAGCACAGCAACCTGCGGCGCAATCGCCTGAGGGGACCCAACCCATGGCTAAAGACGCGGCGCAACAGCCGTCGGCGACGGAACCCCAGGACCAGGAACCCGCCCAGCCAACCGCCTCGGGCGTTACGCTCGCCCCGGGTAGCACCTCTGCCAAGCCTTCCGAGCGCGCCGAGGGCTACTACGACTTCACGATGGGGCACGTCTACGAGCAGCAGTACGAAAACACCAGCAAACCCGAATACGCGACGCAAGCCATCGACTTTTATAAGAAGGCCTATGCACTGGACCCGAAGTCGCCGGTGATCGGCGAGCGGCTGGCGGAGATGTACTGGAAGGCGCAGCGCCAGCATGATGCGATCGCGGAGGCTCAGGAGATTCTCAAGCGCGATCCGAACGATGTGCCCACCCGCCGCCTGCTGGCGCGGATTTACCTTCGCCTCCTCGGAGATTTGAACGGCAACGGCCAGTCCGAAATCGTCGCGCACGCTATCGAGCAATACAAAGAGATCTATCGCCTGGAGCCCAGCGACACCGAATCGGCCCTATGGCTTGCCCGTCTGTACCGCTTGCGCAACGAACATGACAAGGCCGAGGAAGTTCTGCGTGGCATTCTGAAGAACGAACCGGACGACGAGGCGGCGATCGAGCAACTCACGCAGCTGTTGCTGGACGAGGGCAAGTCCCCGGAAGCGGTGGCGCTGTTGGAAGGAATGACCAGCCACACGCCGTCACCAGTGCTGCTCGATCTTCTGGGAGACGCCTATACCCAAACGAAGGATCTCGCCAAAGCCGAACAAACCTATCGCAAGGCTTCGGAACTTGATCCGGGCGAGCTCAACCACCTTCGGGGCCTCGGTCAAACGCTGATGGCCGAAGAGAAGTACGCGGACGCCCTGCCTGTATACCAAAAGCTGATCGACCTGATGCCCGATGATGCCGACAACTATCTGGCGATTTCTCAAGTCTATCGCGAGCTGCAACAACTGGATCGCGCGGAGGAGAATCTTCTGAAGGCCCGGCAATACGCCCCTGGCGACGTCAAGATCATGTACAACGAAGCGATGTTGTATGAGGCGCAGGGTCGCTACGAAGATGCCATTCGGGTGCTGTCGGATGCGATCTCCGGCGTGAAGGGGCAGTCCGCGGTGTTGCCCACGCGGCGGCGCTCACTGGCAGTTCTCTATCAACAGTTGGGCCAACTTTATCGCGATCGCCAGAGCTACCAGGCCGCGGCTTACACCTATGAAGAGTTGGGACATCTGGGTGATGAAGAAGACCGCCGATCGCGCATGCTGTTGATGGACACCTATCGCGAAGCGCGGGATCTGCCGAGAGCGTTGCAAGTAGGGAAGGACGCGGTGGCGAAGTATCCGAAAGATCCGGCGGTGCAATCGCGGGAAGCATCGCTGCTCGGCGAAAATGGACAGACCGACGAAGCGGTCAAGATGTTGCGGTCGCAGCTCAGCAACACTCAGGCGGACCGCGAGACTTATTTAAACATCGCGCAGGTTTACCAGCGAAGTAAGCGCTATAAAGAGGCGGAAGATGCCGCGCGCAAGGCGGAAACGCTGCCTGGGCAGCCGCGCGACAACGAGTTGGTCTGGTTCTTACTCGGCGCGATCTATGAGAAGCAGAAATTTTACGATCGGGCCGAAGAGCAGTTCAAGAAGGCTCTGACGGTCGATCCCAACAACGCGACCGTGCTGAACTATTACGGCTACATGCTGGGCGATTTGGGACAGCGGTTGGATGAAGCGGAAGCCCTGGTGAAGGGGGCGCTGAAGGAAGAGCCCTACAGCGGCGCGTATCTCGATAGCCTGGGCTGGGTGTATTACAAGGAGAACAAGCTGGCGGACGCGGAGGCCACTTTGCGCAAGGCCGTTGATCGCGATAGTCACGATCCCACGATCCACTCGCACCTCGGCGATGTCTACTCCAAGCTGGGCCGCACAGAGCTCGCTACGGCGGAGTGGGAGAAATCGCTCTCCGAGTGGCGTCGCTCGTTGCCGGCGGATGTGGAGACCGACAAGATTGCCGAGCTCGAGAAGAAAGTCGGTCAGACGAAGCACCGCGTGGCGCAGAAGTCCGTGCCGCAAGACGCCAAGCACCAATAGGGCGCATGCGCGAAGTCTGCATCCCAGCGTTCGCGAAGATCAATTTGCGTTTGGACATTCTTGGTAAGCGGCCCGACGGGTATCACGAACTCCGCACTATCTTTCAGACCATCTCCCTGCATGACAAATTGACGCTGCGAGCTTCCCGGAAGCCGGGAATATCTCTCACGATTCATGGCAACGAGAGGCTATCTGCTGAGCCCGTCACCAAGAACCTTGTCTACCGGGCGGTCGATGCGCTGAGACGCGAGTTGAAGATTCGCGGAGGGGTTGAGGTTGAACTGCACAAAACGATTCCAGCCGGCGGGGGGCTGGGAGGTGGTTCCAGCAACGCGGCGGCGGCGCTGCTGGGTTACCTGCGATTGACCGGGAAGAAGCTGGCATTGGAGCGGTTGATCGAAATTGCTGTTTCTCTGGGGGCGGACGTTCCGTTTTTCTTGTTTGGCGGGCGAGCGCTGGGAGTGAACAAAGGGGACGAGCTTTATCCTCTTGGGGACGTCTCGAAACACACGATTTTGGTGGTTGCCCCTCGCAACATCCACGTGCCTACCCCGGAGGCATTTCGCTGGGCGAAGGCACCTTCCTTGGCGTCGGTGCAGTCGCGGCAATTGACAAAACCGCTGGGTAACTCTAAACTTTGGAGGTTCTGTGCTCTGTGCTGGAGCGCGCAGTTAAGCGGCCTCTCGAATGATTTTGAGCGGCCAGTTTTCCGGCGTCACCCTCGACTGGCAACACTGAAGAGGGATTTGCTTCGAGCGGGAGCGACAGAGGCCATGCTGGCGGGTAGCGGTTCGGCGGTGTTTGGAGTTTTCCCGAGCCCAGCGTTGGCGCGCCGAGCCGCTGTTGGGTTTCCGAGCGACCAGACCTTCGTTTGCGAGACAATTTCGCGCGATCGGTATAAGCGTCTGGTTCAGACTGCGCTTTAGGCTGCGCGCGTCGTTTTTGTTCGATCCTCTCAGCGTCCTCGTGTGCTAACTCGTTTTCCCGGGCCGAAGCAATTAAAATCGCCGCCGCGTTGATCGCACGATGATCAAGGGCGTGGAGCCACCGACCTCGTGAACGACGACCGCTTCAAGATTTTCTCCGGGACGGCGAATTTGCCGCTGGCAGAGAATATCTGCAAGCACCTGGACACCACGCTCGGCAAGATGAAGCTGGGGCGTTTCAGCGACGGCGAGATTTACCTCCAGATTTTGGAGAACGTGCGTGGCGCGGATGTTTTCGTGGTGCAGCCTTGCTGTCACCCGGTGGACAACCACCTGCTCGAGCTGCTTTTGATGATTGACGCGTTCAAGCGCGCGTCGGCGTGGCGTATCACCGCGGTGCTGCCGTATTACTGCTATGCGCGGCAGGATCGCAAGGACAAACCGCGCGTTCCGATCTCCGCGAAGCTGGTGGCGGATTTGCTGGAAACCGCGGGTGCCAGTCGCGCGCTGACTTTGGATTTGCACGCGCCGCAGATTCAAGGGTATTTCGACGTGCCGGTGGACCATCTGTTCGGCTCGCCGGTGCTCGTGGAATATTTTAAGAGTTTGAAGCTGCCGAACGTGACCGTGGTTTCGCCTGATGCTGGTGGCGTGGAACGGGCGCGCTTCTTTGCGAAGAGAATGGATGCGCCGCTGGCCATCGTCGATAAACGACGCGTCGATGTGGACGTCAGCGAAGTGATGAACCTGATCGGAGACGTTCGCGGACGCAGCGCTCTGATTGTCGATGACATCATCGACACTGCGGGCACGCTGGTGAAGACCGCGGAGGCGTTGATTCGCGAAGGCGCCTTGCAAGTTTACGCAGCTTGCACGCATGCAGTGCTGTCGGGTCCAGCGATCGAGCGCATTGCGGAGTCGCAGATCAAAGAGGTCGTCGCGACCGACTCGGTGCCGATGTCGGAAGCCGCCAAGAAGATGGGCAAGATCAAAGTGCTGAGCGTCGCGGATTTGCTGGCCCGGGGCATTCGCTCGATCCACGAAGAAACGTCGATCAGCGAGCTGTTCATTTAGCGCGGCACGTAGGGGATTTGAGTTGCGCGTAGGGGCACGGCACGCCGTGCCCGCTGTAGTCAACGCACAAGAAATTGCAATGTAGGGGCGCGCTTTAGCGCGTCCCAGGCAAGATCGTAACGAAGGGAATAGAGTATGGCTCAAGAAAAGATAGTCGTCGAAGGAGCACCCCGCGCAACCCGCGGCAAAAATGAAGCCCGCAGGCTCCGCCTAACCGGGAAAGTCCCCGCAGTTCTCTATGGCGGAAAAGGCGAAGCCATCACCCTGGCGCTGAATGCCAAGCAGGTCGGCACCATTCTGCGCTCCGAGAGCGGCCACAACACGCTGTTTCAAGTCGATCTCGGGGGAAAACACGAACCCGCGATCCTGAAAGATTGGCTGGTCGATCCCATCACCGGGCGGCTGCTGCATGTGGATCTTCTGCGCATTGCCATGGACGTGCGTATGCGTGTGAGGGTTCCCGTGCACACATTTGGCGAGCCTTCCGGCGTGAAAGTGGAAGGCGGCGTCTTCGAAATGGTCACCCGCGAAGTGGAAGTCGAGGTTTTGCCTGCGGACATCCCCACGGAGTTCAAGGCCGACATCAGTGGCCTGGGGTTGAACCAGGCCCTTCGCGCCGGCGATCTTCAGTTCGATACCAGCAAGATAAAGCTGATCACCGACAAAGATCGCGTCATCGCGCACGTCGTCGCGCTGAAGGTTGAAGAAGAGAAGCCCGCGGAAGTCGTGGCAACCGATGCCGCAGCGCCCGCCGAGCCCGAAGTCATCAAGAAGGGCAAGAAGGAAGAAGAAGGCGAAGAAGGCGCCGAGCCAGAAGCCAAAGGCAAGGCCGAAAAAAGCGACAAAGGCGAAAAGAAAAAGTAGAGGCGCGGCAAGCTCTGCCCTGCCTTGGTCGTTGTCGGCGGTGCTGAGTACCGGAATTAGAATCCTATGCGGCTCATTGTGGGGCTTGGGAATCCAGACCCGGAGTATCAGTGGACGCCGCACAACCTGGGTTTCATGGCGGTGGACGAACTGGCGAATCGCAATTCGATACGCATCGAGCGTCCGGAAGGCAAAGCGTTAGTAGGCCGCGGAAAAATTGCCGGGGAAGACGTAGTACTGGCAAAGCCGCAAACTTACATGAACCTAAGCGGCGTCTCCGTACGAGAGCTGCTCGCCAGGTACGAGTTGGACGTGAGCGATTTGCTGGTGATGTGGGATGAAGTGCAGTTGCCGTTGGGCACGATTCGGATTCACCCGGACGGCAGCGCCGGCAGTCACAACGGCGCGAAGTCGGTGATCGGTTCGCTAGGCACGCAGCAATTCGCGCGCCTGCGGCTGGGCTGCGGAGCCGATCATCTGATCAGCAATCGCAAGGAGTACGTGCTGCGGCCGATGCGCAAGGCAGAGTTGGAAGTCGCCAGCGAAATGATCGGCGAATCGGGCGATGCGGTGGAGTTGATCCTGACACAAGGACTCGACGCGGCCATGACCAAGTACAACCGCCGCAAGCCGCTCGAGCCGGAAGAGTAGTGGCGGGTCTTTAGACCCGTCAGTTTTTTCGACGAATGTATGGATCGGCAACCTGTAGCCGCCCTCTCCGAGAGGGCGAGGTTTAGATGGAGACGTTGCCCAGCCCTTAAGGGCGCGCAAGATTTTCGCAGTTACGAATTTACCGGGCCACGCGTCCGGCAAAGAAGGAAAGAGGCAACCATGGAAGAACGACTATACGATCTGATCTTCATCGCCCGTCCGGCCACCCCGGAAGACGAAATCAAAAAAGTAATCTCCGGCATCGAGCACACCTGCGCCGAAAAAGGCGGCAAGATCGAGAAGACCGAACAATGGGGCACACGCAAACTCGCCTATCGCGTCGCCAAGCACCGCGAAGGCATGTACGTCTACCAGCAGATCCGCACCAGCCACCCCGATCTGATCGCCGAGCTAGAACGCCGCCTCCGCGTGCAAGACGTAGTCATCAAATATCTAACAGTCCGTCTCGACGAAGACCTGAAGCGCCAGAAAAAATACGTGCACAAGCGCGAAGTGCGCGCCGCGCGCCGTCCGCGCCGCACGCCAGCCCCGCAGTCGGCGCCGCCACCTCCAGCGCCACCAGCAGCGGCAGCCCCGGAACCAGCCCCGGCGAGCTAGTAGCGGCCGCCGACCGTTTAGCCTGAGCTTCGAAGGATGGCGGGCGTTTTTTGAGTTTGGTTTTCTAAGTAGATTTGGAATTTCTCGTTGGTTTTTTCTTTAGAAGGTCGGGGCTTCAGTTCACCCTGAGCCTCGAAGGGCCCCGACGTACAGTGGCCAAGATAGTCGGGCTTTAGCCCCTGAAGCGGCGAGTGCCCTGAAGCGCAAAGCGATCAATAGCAGCATCCCGAAAGGCAGGCGGTTATGGCAGACGAACAGAGACAATCATCCGGCCCCAGCGGCCCACGCGGTGGCGGACATGGCCCAGGCGGTGGTCACGGAGGCCCCGGCGGCAGCCACGGCGGACCGCGCCGCGAAGGCGGCCCAGGAGGTCCCGGCGGCGGACCAGGCGGGCCGCGCCGCGGCAAGCGCCAATATTTCCGCAAAAAGAAAGTCTGCAAGTTTTGCGTCGAGAAGATGGACTTCATCGACTACAAGCGCGCCGACATCCTCTCGCAGTTCGTGCAGGAGCGCGGCAAGATTCTCCCGCGCCGCATGACCGGCGTCTGCTCGCGCCACCAGCGCTGGCTCGGCGAAGCCATCAAGCGCGCCCGCAACATCGCGCTGCTGCCGTTCGCGGGCAGCGCCGCAGGCACGCACGCCCCGCGCGTAGCGCCGCCGGCGGGCACACACGCCCCGGCACCAGCGGGCACGCACGCCCCGGCACCAGCGGGCACGCACGCCCCAGCGCCAGGAGCCGCCGCGCCATCGGCAGCCACCGCGCCGGCTCCAGCGCACACAGCGCCGTCTCCGGCGGCAACTCCGGTCGCGCATGCGCCACAAGCGGAAGCGCCAAAGGCTTAAGGACGCCACCGCGATCCACGTTCGGGTCGTGGGATAGCGATCGCGGCTTCTGATGTGCTGGTTTGATATAGAGCCGGGCTTTAGCCCACACAACGCAGTGGGACGATTTTCACGTTTTTGCAGTTTTCTCGGGGGGTCGGAGCTTTCTTGCCCTGAGGTACGAAGGGAGCTCCGACATCAGACGGGCAGCCAAAAGGGCTTCAGCCCCTGAAGAAAACGTCTTAGCAGTTGAGCGGCCCAAGAATTTAGACATCAGCAACAAAAGGGAAACATCATGCAAAAAGTAATCCTCCAGGAAGACATCGAAAAACTAGGTCACCGCGGCGACGTAGTCGCAGTAAAGCCCGGCTACGCCCGCAATTTCCTGCTGCCGCACAAGTTGGCCATTGAAGCCACCACCGGCAACATGAAAGCTCTCGAGCGCATCCGCACCTCGCTGGCCAAGAAAACCGCCACCGAAATGGACGCCGCGCAAAAGCAAGCCGCCGCGCTCAATGGCAGCGAAGTCCGCTTCACGCGCAAGACCGGCGAGAACGACCAGCTCTTCGGCTCGGTCAATTCCGGCGACATCGCCGGCGCGCTGGAAGCGCAAGGCTTCAAGATCGACAAGCGCCAGGTGCAGCTGCCCGAACCGTTCAAAGCCCTCGGCGAATATCCCGTAAAAGTAAAAGTCTTCCGCGACGTAATCGCCGAAATCAAAGTCTTCGTCGAAAAAGAATCGTAATTTTCTTTTCCGTCGCAAAGATTTTCTCGAGGCGCGAGCAATCGCGCCTCTTTTTTTGTCCAAAAAAGTTTTGCAACGTTTTCCGCAGCGATGCACAGTCGACGCGCAATACTTCTGTTGACGCTTCCCCACCTTCCACGCACAATGCGCTCACCAGTCTTCACGCAGTGCTTAACAGGGAATGGGTCGAGGCTCCAGGAAATATTCCCCGACGCAGTAAAAATTTTTGACGCTTGAACCGCGCGCGCCAGGCATGTTAGCCTGGGCGAAGAGAAAGCGAAGAGTTATAGAGTCCCCATGCCTGTCGAATCCACTCTCGAACGCCCGCTACCCAATAATCTCGAAGCCGAGCGTTCCGTTCTCGGCGCCGTTTTGCTCGACAACAACGCGCTCAACGCCGCCATAGAAAATCTGCGCCCCGAAGATTTCTTCCTCGATCAGCATCGCCGCGTCTTCCTCAAAATGATCGCGCTGAGCGAAGCGCAGCAGGCCATCGACCTCATCACGCTCACCGAAGAGCTGCACCGCCACGGCGAACTGGAATCCGCGGGCGGCGCGCCCTATCTCGCCTCGCTCGCCGACGGCATGCCCCGCGTCTCCAACATTGAGCACTACGCGCGCATCGTCAAAGAAAAAGCGCTCCTTCGCAACCTGATCCACGCCACTCACAATATTCAGCAGCGCGCTTTCGAAGGCGAAGACGGCGCCGACGCCGTCCTCGACAACGCCGAATCCTCCATCTTCGCCCTCGCCGAAGACCGCGTAAAAATCGGCCTCATCCCCATCAAAGACATCGTCCGCGACAATTTCGAGCGCCTAGAAAAAATCTTCCGCGAAGGCAAGAGCATCACTGGCATCCCCACGGGCTACACGGAACTCGATAAATTAACCTCCGGCCTGCAACCGTCCGAATTACTGATTCTTGCCGCTCGCCCTTCGCAAGGAAAAACCGCGTTAGCCCTGAACCTAGCCGAAAACATAGGCATCCGCGCAGGCCAGCCAGTAGCGGTCTTCAGCCTGGAAATGTCCAAGGAGTCTTTGCTTCAGCGCCTCGTCGCCTCGGTAGCCCAGATCGACGCCCACAAATTCCGCACCGGCCACCTCAGCCGCGAAGACTGGCGCCGCATGACCGAAGCCCTCGGCACCATCGCCGCCGCCCCCATCTGGATCGACGACGCCGGCTCCATCAGCGTCCTCGAAATCGGCGCAAAAGCCCGCCGCCTCAAGCGCGACAAAGGCCTCTCCCTGCTGATCGTCGACTACCTCCAGCTCATCACCGCTCGCGGCCGCTTCGGCAACCGCCAGGAAGAAGTTTCCAGCATCTCCCGCGGCCTCAAAGGCCTTGCCAAGGAACTCCAGATCCCCGTCCTGGTCCTGAGCCAGCTGACCCGCGCCCCGGAACGCGACGAGCGCGGCCCCCAACTCTCCGACCTCCGCGAATCCGGCGCCATCGAACAAGACGCCGACGTAGTCATGTTCATCTACCGGCCGAATTTCTTTAAAGCCGGCGCCACCCCCGAAGAACGCGAAGAAACCGAGCTCCGCATCGCCAAGCAACGCAACGGCCCCACAGAAAACGTAAAATTCGTCTTCCGCAGCCGCCTAACCCGCTTCGAAGAAGCCGCCCCCGACGCCTTCAGCAACCTCGGCCCGGATGATTTGTAGGTAGCCAGGCATTAAAGCCGTGAAGGAGATTTTGATGGAAAACATGACATTCGACACCAATGACTATATGTCAAAGATTGCGGCGCGCGAACTCAGTCGAACGATCAAATTCGCGAGTCTCCGGTGCTTGTCGCCGGCGGAGATCATGAGTGAGCTTGCTGAACTCGATGAAGCGGAGGATCAATCGGATTACATAAGCCGGCTTCTTGATCTAAAACTGAATCAATCGGAGTTAGAACTTCTCGAACTGACAATGGAAACGCTCGTTCAGCGCGCCGACAAGGCGCCGCCCAAATTGAAGAAGAAAATCCATTATGTCTTGTTGAGACTTGTGCGAGCGCTGCCTTCGGACGCCGCGTGCCGTTTTGCGGAGCCTTTTGTGGATCACCGTCTAAAGACGGTGCGCGAAAGAGCATTCTCGGCCCTTCGCAACAAGCAAATTTCTGAAAGCATCGCGGAAAAACTGACTAATATATTTTGCATGCTGGGTGATCAAGAAGCCCTTGAATTGATCGCTCGAAATCCAGAACGAGTCCCGAAGGTCGGCGGGGAATTTCTCTTGACGAACCTCACGGAGAGGTATTGGCGAGGACGCGTGCTTGAGGCACTGCTGAGACACGACCGGTCCACAGCTATGACGCTGGCGGACCGGTTTCCTTTTGAGTTCGCGCACGCCGTCGGTCGAACTGAAGATCGGACACTCTTGGAGCCACTTCGCGGGTTATTTGACGCTCACCCCAACAATCTTGAATTTCTATCGATATATGCCTACGCTCTCGGAAAGCTTAGCGCCAAAGCAGACTTGGAATCGCTCGAGAAGTATGTCAGACCTACGACCTTACCTTAGACTATTGATCCGTCCGCGAGGCCGACGTTGTGATTCAGACGAAAAGCTATCCACCCCTGGGTTCTTGCCTAGGGGCTCTAAAAGTCCCGATAAACTCATCCCGATTATTCAAGCGCAGAAGGACCGGACTGCGGCAAAGCGATCCCCGGCCAAAGACTACCGCGTGGCGGTCCTCAAGAGACGAAAGAACCCAGGCATAATCTTCACCAATGTAATTCTTTAGAAATTCCATGCCTGTGGCATCGAAGACCCGCAGCGCAAACACCGTATTGCACTGGTTCAAAATGCTTTTCGTAACATTCGCCGTTCTCTGCGTTATGACAAGACAACCCAGGCCATACTTTCGGCCTTGCAGTATCGCTTTGGCGGTACCGTTCGTCGCCGTCTTATCGCCTTCCGAGGCCACAGCGTTCCACTCAGGAATCAGTGAATGAGCTTCTTCGAAGACAATGCACGCCCGCGCCGTATCACTCATTTTGTCCTGAAGAAGCTCAAGTAGTGATTCGGTGATGATACGGGTTATCTCGGTTGGCGTCAGTGAGGCCATCGAGGCCCTATCTTGAAAAGGCTTCCTATCCTGACGCCATACTTCGAAAGCGGCCGGGTTGTAGATTTTGAGGAACTCCGCGCCAGCGGCTAGAAATTCAGCCAAGTCTTCTTTTATTGCGTTAGCGAACGCAGCCGCGCTCCCACCTTCCTCAACGTTCTTACTGACCTTCTCTTTGCCAGCCGCTCCGATCTTTGCCAGTTTTTCCAGCTTGGGTTGTTCTTTAGCCAAATCGTAGTAGGGTTTCAGCTCCACGGCGTATTGATTCGTCAAGTCTAGCGCAACAATTTTTATTCCTTCCGCAATAAGTCTCTCTACGATCTCAAGTGCTAAGAAGGATTTACCGGATCCGAGAACTCCGAGAATCGCCGCATTGTGTGTCACCAGAGGATTAGTGTCGATTGCGACATTGAAATTCGTTTCTGGAAAGTGCCCAACAGCTTCTCTGTTGGGCTGATACTGTTCACTCTTCACGACGAAGACTGGTTCGTTCGGCTGAGGGATCCACTTCACGATCTCGAATCTTCCTAGTCCCGGTTCCCAACATCCGATTTTCTTCGCCTCTCCCCGCACGAATCCGTACATATTCTTTTGTTGAAGAATCTCTTCTTTTGTTAGTCCGTTTACAATCTGGTAGAGAACCATGCGTTTGCCCAAACGCACTTCCACAAGCTGACCTTCTTCGATATCAATGTCCGTCCGCAGAACTTCAAAGCGCAACCGAGCAATATCCGTATCAGGTGCGACAATGCCCAGCAAACTCGCGCGCCTATGAATCACTGGGTGATCTTGTATGCAGGCCGCGATGCTAGGCTCATCCTCATGCGCCGATGCGAGTGCAAGAGCCCGCTGTGATTCACCGAACTTGCTGAACAATTTGCTAAGGCATCGGCGCGCTTCCTGAGGGACATCAAGGATCAAGACGCGGAGCCACCTACCCTCTGCCCATCCGACGTAGTCTGCGGCCAGTCCAATCGTAAGCTCGCCGTCGCCCGCAGGAAGAGCTAGAAGATTGCCAAACAACTGGGCTCGCTCACCCGTTTGCCTGATTAAGACGATCCCCGGACTTTGGTGGGCAACGACTTCCCCAACGCCTTCCGCTTGTAAATCACTTCCCCATATAACGGACCACTGACTTAGCAAATCGACTGCGGTCTCGAGGGGACGTAACCCAATGACGAGTGCCCACACTACACCCAGGGTGATAAATTCGCGGGGACTATTCCGATGAAACGCAATGATGGCAAACAAAAAGATTACTGAGAAGATTGATCTCGGGCCGCCAAAGTTATCACAGAGAGCGTAAAGTGACCTGGCTAGCCGTTCGATGGACGGATTTCCAGAATCTTTTAAAACTATAGAAAGGAAACCTGCAAGTGAAACGGTCACCGCGTACAATACCGTCAGCAGCCAAACCACGCGGTCGAAGGCTGCTGCGCTGGGTGCTCTCCAGATGTTTGTCGCGAGAAGCGCAATAATACCGGTCACCGCATACGAGATTGCGTCCGCAGGCTTAGTGAAGAACGGGCTCAGAATTAGATCGCCTAGCAGAAGGGCCGCCAGTGCAGAGTAAAACCAAAGCCCTTTATCGGTGGTGGGAGGAACCCACGCACCTAGGGCAATCCGCGACGCAAAAAAAAGAAAACCTATGTATGCGAGCAGGACTCCGAGACGGATGCGTTGGCTGGCGACCTTCATGATATTTAGACAGGATTAAAGCGAACCAAATGAATGATAACATTGTGGTAGTTAACGCTACGATACAGACAATAAAGAGGGTTCCTTAAGCATACTATGAGGCGCATACGGCTCTACTTAGATGAGGAGATCTGGAAGGCGCTGAGTATTCGGGCGCGGCAATTACGAGCCCCCATTTCCGAACTGATCCGTCAAGCCGTCGAAGAGAAATACGCACCACGGACCATCCGCAGTCACGCCATGCAAGCGGTCGTCGGACTTTGGAAGGATCGCAGCGATTTACCTGATACGGACTCCCACGTACGCTGCCTCCGCAAGAGCAAGCAACTCACAAGCATTTCCTCTCGAAAGCTCTTCTGATCGACTCGGGCATCCTGATTGAGGTCTTGTGTGCCCGAGATCACGATCTTCTCGCTCGATGGGAAGCTTTAAGCCGTAATAGCACAGCCCTGTTCTGCTCGCCGGTTACGATCGCCGAACTCTGGCATGGCGCCCGCCCGCCGGAAGTGCAAGCCCTCGAAGCTCTCTTCGCCGCCATCAACTGTGTCCCCACCGACGCCCAGATCGGCCAGCGCGCCGGGGACTTCCTGCGTCAGTTTGCCAAGAGCCACCACCTGGAACTAGGCGACGCCCTGATCGCAGCCTCCGCCTCCATCCACAATCTGACCCTCTGGACTCGCAACCGCCGCCACTACCCCATGAGAACAATAGCCTTCTATTGAGCCATCCCCTCACGAACCCAAAGTGGTTCGAATAACCAGTAGGTTAATTATTTTATTGACTATCTATGCTTTACCGGTATAATGACTTTGTTTCTTCAAAACGAAGGAGCATCAGTCCAGCCGTCTCTCCCACAACCAGCTCACAAGTCTTCCGCCGGTTCCCCGAACCGACACACTGCAACCCGCAACTCTCGTTTCCGTCTCTGTGACCTCTGAGCTCTCTGTGGTGAAACTCTTTCTTTCTTCCTAAAGCAGGATGACTTCCATGAACCCGACCCGCTCCACTCACCCAGGCCCACACCCCTACACCCTGCGAAAGTGTTCCCGCGAGCGACTCTTTACTTTCAACCGTCAATTTTTGCCTGTAAACATCCTAACTCCTTTACAATCCGCACTTCCGCAAAACGCACCCATAACTCGTTTAGAATCCGCACTTCCAAAAACACTGAACTTAAAGCGGGATTATATACTTGACGCAAGGCTTCATTCCTGTTAACCTTTCCTTGTGCCTGAACGCCCCAATTTCTCGACGTGCTTCTTGATGATCTTGTGGCCTTTAGGCGTGAAGAGGTGCTTCATAGCCTCTTCGGTCGTCATGTCCTTGGGATGCTTCTCTTTCTTCTTCATGGAGTCCTTATGAGCAAAGAACTAGACCTTTGCACTCTGATTCAAGACTTCGGAGACGATACCAAGTGCCGCGCTTACATTGAACGCCTCCGCTGGCCTGAGGGTATCACTTGCCCAGCGTGCAAGTCGGACAAGATTTCTCGCATTATCAAGCGCCATCAATTTGATTGCGATGCGTGCCGCTACCAGTTTAGTGCCACGGCTGGAACGATCTTCCACGATACGCACCTGCCCTTGTGGAAGTGGTTCCTTGCAACCTACCTGCTCTGCGAATCGCGCAAGGGCATGTCTGCGAATCAAATGAAGCGCCAGCTTGCAATCAGCTACAAGACAGCGTGGTACCTCTGCCATCGCATTCGCGCGGCCATGCTGGAAACGGCACAAGAGAAACTTGGAGGGACCGTAGAGATTGACGAAACCTATGTGGGCGGTAAGAAGCGTCGCTGGCGTCCGCGAAGTGAGAAGTCTGTAGTCATCGGGATTCGTCAGCGCAACGGCGATCTGCGAATGTTTCGTGCCAAGGATGCCACGTCCGAAACCGTGCGCCAGATCATTGACGCCAACATCGGTGGTCACGTCGAAGTGATTATGACGGATGAATCCGCTATCTATCCTTGGGCCTTGAACGAATTGAAGCGCGGCGTTCACAAGACGATCAATCACACGCGAGAATACGCCCATGGCGATGTTCACACCAATACCGTGGAATCCGCTTTCAGCCTGCTTAAGCGCGGCATTGTGGGTACATGGCATAAAGTCTCTGCGAAACATCTCCCAGCCTATCTAGACGAAATGTGCTTTCGCTTCAATAACCGCAAAAACGAGTTCCTTTTCCGCGATACCATGCTCAAACTCATTGGTTCGCCAAATCTTGAATATAAGCACCTCACTGCTAAGGTGCAGGATGCAGCGTAGAAAAAAGATGACGTTAGTTTACCTTGCCGTCGCATACATTCTGATCACAATAATCGCAATCGCGCTGTTCATAACGATTAAGCCTAAAAAAAGTGCGGCATCAAAGGGCCAAGAAACCGCCCAGTCTCTTACTTCAGACATCGAACATTTAAAAGAGTACAGAAGCCGTTTAAGTGTATCTAATACTGTTCTTTTATTTTTAGCTGCACTTTCTGCGACGCTTTTAGTCGTAGCTTCTCGCTTGTCTGATGAGTCAGCGGATGAGTTATCAGAAATGCAGTCCAAGGTTGGAAATCTAAAAGAAGAAGAGTTTGCCCAAGATTTAAGGGATAAGGAATTAAAAATAACCCAAGCCAAGACGCTGGCCGATTCCACACGAACAGAACTCGAACTTGAAAAAAGACGTACAGCAATCGCACAAAAAGAAACTGCGGAAGCCCAACTAGCGCTTCGTAAAAATATTGAAGACGTAGCTAGGCATTCAGGCCGACGTGCGCTTGATATTAAGGCGTTTTTAGAACCGCTAAAAAATAAGCCCAAGGCTAACGTTGACCTACAATATAAGGAAAATGATTCGGAAGCGTACATGTTTGCGTTGCAAATTAGGAGATGGCTTGGGCCAGGTGCGGAGAATGATGGTGCTGGCTGGAACGTTACGGAGCCGCATCCATTCAAGACTGACATCGGCTTGGGAGGAAGCGGAAGTAATTCTGGAATTACAGTGATCGCAGGAGATATAGCGGATGAGCTGCGTAAAAATGGAGCACTTAACGGACTAACAAGTGTCATCGGATTTGGACTGAGTGGTACCAGTCTTGTCACGCAGGAAGACCGACACCTTCCCCCAAATACATTCATTTTACTGATCGGCCAAAAGCCATAGATAAAGAGCCCCGTCACGGCAAGACTGAGGATTCCAAGAATCAATACTTGCGTCAAGTATATAATCCCGCTTAAAGTCCTTTAGAATCCGCACTTGCAGAAAAGGGTGGGGGGAGGGTGCAAATTGTTAACCAGGCGGGACCGCGATCGACTGCCGCTTTTTCCTTCTTACCATCGCCATCTGTTCTGCCAAACACTGGTTGGAGGCGGCCGGCCCTTTCATCAACCTTACGCTGGTGCACGCAAATTCCACTGCTTCCCGGTCCGCACGGCTCAGTTTAGAGAGACCGCCTGGCTTGGGCGTGCTCTTCAAGGCCTCCACCTGCTGTCGAAGGCATACGTTATACGCGTCGGGCCCTCGCGCCAATTTTTCAGAGGCGCAGGTCATTTGGATCGACTCGCGATCGTCCTTGCTAAGATCGGACAAATCGGGCTCCGGAACGATCTCTCCTTCGGCGGGCGGCCCAACTTGCGGAGCAATCAGTGGCGCGACCTGCGGAGCAACTGGCGGCGATCCTCCCATCTCTACGGTGTCGACCGGCGTCATCACGAACCCGGGAATATCCCCGGTGCTCCCCTCAAGGCGCGTATCGGAAAATTGGCTGAGCGTCGCCATGGAGGTGCGTTCGCCCTCGCCCTGCAAACCCGCCTCAGAGCAAATGCCGACCCAACTTGGCGCGCCGTCAGAGCCTCGATGAAATTCGCATTTGGTGATCTCGCCGCCGTTTTTGGGGCCGTTCGCAACTGCATCCAGAAACAACACATCGCCCTTCGCGCGCGTTCGATAATTCTGTCCGTCCTTCAGGTTCGTCCAGACCTTCGTCGGCAACGCCGCGTCCTCCCCGCTTTCGTCAATTACTGGAACCGTTGGACGCTCTCCCGCGCGGGCCGCGGCAGAGGTTGGCGAAGCTCTCCTGTTCGCACCAGCGGGCGACGGGATCCTGGTCCCGCCCCGCGAAGTGGCAATCTCCAGATAGGACGGCGACAGCAGCCACAAACCAAGCAAGACGATCACGACCACACCCGCGCTAACCAACAGCGCCGGGCGCCCGCTGCTGATGCTCGGCGCGACGGGCCGCATACCATTCACGAAAAACAAAATACCCAAGCCCGCAGTCACCGCGGCCAGCCAAACCGGCGGCATTCGCTCACTCCACACCACGGCCGCCAGAAAGAAAATCGTGGCCATGCCCAAGACGATGAACAAGAAGCTGTTCAGATTTTTGATCTCCGGCAAGTGAGGAACCTGACGAGCGCGCCGCGCCGCACCCGAAGCCTGCGAAGAATTCCCTCCCTTGCGCGAACGCGAAGACGAAGAGTTTCGCGTGCGCGAAGCGCTCCCGGGAGGCGTGTTTGTTCCAGTAGAAGTTTCCCTGCTCGGCTCGGACTGCGCCTGATTGGTACTCCGCGCAGAGGCCAGACCTGCATCATACTTTTCCCGCGCCGTAGGATCGAGCAGCGCGGCCTTGGCTTGCGATAGATCCTTGAAGGCCTCGGCGGCGACTTTTCGCAGATAGGCATTCTCAGCCGGCACGGTATCCGGATGCACCTCCCGCGCCTTGGACCGAAACGCCGCCTCAATTTCAGCGGCGGTGGCAGTCTCGGCCACGCCTAATATTTCGTAGTAGTTCTGGGCCATCACTTAATCATTACACTTCCAGGGCAATATATGCACTCATTGCACCACAGAGCGAGAACGGTAGTACATCGGGTACCGCCTCCACCGACGCGAATGCAGCACCAATCCCCAACAACATCCAGTCTCACTTCTAGTATCGGTCCCGGCTCTGGTTTTGCTTCCCGCTCTCGCAGAGCTTGGGGGCAGACTCGCGCGGACGGTGGCCTGAGCGTGAGCCGAGCGCACCATCGTCGGCGTTGCGCCGTTGGAATGGTGGTAGCGATCCGGCGCAATTACCAATCGCGATCCGCGGTGAGCGCGCAGATCCGTCCTAGGTCCACTACCAATCCAAATCTGCCAGGATTGCGGCGTACAGCTCGATTCCGTTCCACAGATGGCCGAGGCGCAAGTTCTCATCGGAACTATGCTGGTGATTGTCGTAATTCACGATCGGAACTCCGATCCATGGCATACCCAAGTCCTCGAAGATGTACATGGGCACGCTGCCGCCCAAGCCCGGAGCGACGACGGTGCGGCCGCGCGTTGCGTCTTGGACGAGCTGGATCAGCGCTTTCGACACTGGCAAATCCATCGGCGTCCGTGAAGCGCGGTAGCCGCCCTCGTCCAATACTTTGGCGATCAGCGCATGGGTACGACGCTCCTCGATGGTGGGCTCGCGATCGGTCACGAAGTAGCCTTGCTTGCGGATGAAGCCGACGATCTGCTCAAACTTTTGGCGCGGATCTTCGCCCTTGACCAGCCGCGCGTCGATCGAGGCTTCGGCCTTGTCGGGCACCACATTCTGCGCGCGCTCGCCGACATACGCGCTGCTCAGCCCGCGAATATTCAGCGACGGGAGTTGCAGCAACTCTACAAGTTTCTCTCCGCCGCCTTCGGGTTTCGCGATGCCCAGTTCGTGTTGGAGTTCCGCGTTGTTGTCGGGCATCTTCGCCAACCACTCTTTTTCAAGAGCGGTCAGCGGGACCACATCGTCGTAATACCCGTCGATTAGCACGCGCCCGTTCGTGTCTTGCATTGCGGCCAGGAGGCGCGACAGTTCCATCGCAGGATTCGGCGCCCAGTTCCCGTAGTGGCCGCTGTGCAGCGCGCGGACCGGCCCGTACACGGTGATGTCCAGTCCAATGTCACCACGATTGCCGAAGAAAATCAGCGGCCGTCCTGACGGGTGCACCGGCCCATCGGCGGTAATCAGCAAGTCCGCGCCCAGTAAATTCTTGTGCAGGTCGAGCGTGCGCTGCAGGTTTGTCGAGCCTGCTTCCTCCTCGCCTTCAAAAATTACCTTGAGGTTCACACTAAGTGGGATGCGCTTTGCGCGCAAGGCGTCCAGTGCCGCCAGCAACGCTACGATCGGGGATTTGTCGTCCGAAGAAGAACGCGCATAGATTCGCCACTCATCTTTGTAGTCGGCTGGGCGTTGCGCCGAACTCTCGCGGAAGGGAATGCGTTTACCGCCGGCTTCAAGGGCCTCATCGCGGAGCACCGGCTCGAACGGTTTGCCGTCGGTCCACGCCGCGGCGTCCACTGGCTGTCCGTCGTAGTGCGCGTAGAAAATGACCGTGCGCTTCGCTTCCGGCGTCGTCAGTTTGCCGAAAACCACGGGGCCCCGGCCGGTGATCGGGAGCAGGTGCGTTTCAATGCCGCGCGCCTCCAGCATTTCTGTCAAACGCGCCGCATTCTTCTGAATGTTTATCGTGTCGCTGGCGACATTGGGTATGGCCAGAAATTCGGCTAGCTCCCGAACGATGCGATCTTCGTTGCCGAGGCGGTAGGCGCGCACTTGTTCGACGACTTGGGCGGGCGCGACTCTGTTCGCGGCTGGGCTTTGCGCGCTTCCGGCCGCGGGCAGGAACGCCAAGAGGAACGTCATCCAGCAAGTTCTCGGGGAAGATTTCAAGTTGGCCTCATTGGTCTCCGGCGGCTGCGCGTGATGAGCGGTCCTGGCGACCGAAGTGCCAGATTGTATCTGAATGCGCATGGATTCGGGCTGGTCGATTACGCACGAGGCTTGCGCGAACTGCCTCTCAGAGCGCCCTGCGGTGGCTTGCTTAAGCCGAGATTTTTCGCTCCGCTCAGGATGACACCGCTTGGGTTGGATGGAGGTTAGGCTGCACGCCCTTTTTGGAAGCCGGTCGGGCGCCCTTGCGGTTATTCCCCTATTCCTATAAAGTAATAACAGATGATATTATCTAGTAGGAATTAAGACTGACCTTCCGAACTCGCAAGCCGACGCTTGCGGAGGCCTCTCATGAACACTCGTCGCCGTCTATCCGTTGCATTCCTGGTGGTGTCGCTAACAGGAAGTAGTAGCGGTGGCGCCAACGTCGAGGTCTTTGGCATCGTAACGCAGGCGCGCAATGCCACACTCAGCAACTCCTCAGTCTCCGCCGGGGTGTCGCTTTATGACGGTGACACATTGACGACCGATGTTGATGGGGCGCTCACATTGCGCGCCAGAGCTTCTATGATCCGTCTGGGAAAGCAGAGCCGGGTTACCCTGCGAAGCGCAATGTGCGGCGGTAATTGCGCTCAAGTCGATCTCAGCGGCGGCACGGTCGCGTTCGCCGCTCCCCAGGCGGCCGCGATAGAGATTCGCGCCGATCAAACGTATATACGTCCGGCAGCAGAGAGCCCCACTCTCGGGCAAATTACAATTATCAATGGGACTAGCTTTAAGATTTATGCGCGGCGCGGCGGTCTGAAGATTCAGTACCGCGATGAGAGCGAGGTGATTGCTGAAGGGAGTTCGTACCGCGTTGCGCTGGATAGTTCGAAGGATGAGGATACATCTACGAAAAATACGCGGGGTGAGCGAGCTAAGACGGTCAAGGCGGCGTCGCACAAGGGCAATCATATTACCTTGACCGCGATTGGAGGTGCCGCTGCGGCAGCAATTCCATTGGCGATGTCGAAGGATTATGAGAGTCCTGATCATCCCTAGTGGTGCGACAATCGAAATCGACTCGAACGCAGCACTGGACGGCTTAAGAGTTTGCGGAATAATGCAACAAAACGAGGAGGAAGATTTCTTCAGGGACTGAAGAGTCGCGTGAGAACTGAAGAGCCAAAGCCCTCAGCGGCTAAAGCCTTGTTCATTCGGCGTCAGTTACGGCACGGCTGAAGCCGTGCCCTGACGACAACCGGAATCATACACACTTGGCGGTAAACGCCGCTAGCGCGGCTAATTTTTCTTTCGCTGCGTTGGACGAAATCGCTTGGGCTGCTTGGCGCGCGGCATCTCGAAAATTGTCGGCGACGCCCGACACTAATAACGCTGCGGCTGCGTTGATCACCACGATATCGTGCGGCGCGCCAGCTTCGCCTTCGAAGATGGCGCGGATCGCCGCGGCGTTGTCGGAGGCTGATCCGCCCCGAATGGCTTCGAGCGGGGCGCGCGCGACGCCAAAATCCTCCGGGGTTATGGTGTAGCGGCTTACGGCGCCGCGTTGCACATCGGCCACCAGGGTCTCGCCCGCGAGGGAAATCTCGTCCAAGCCGCCGGTGCCGTGGACCACCAACGCTCGTTCGATCTCTAACTCCGCAAGTGTCGCGGCAACCAGATCGATAGCGTCCGGAGAAAACACACCAAGGACTTGCGATTGGGCTCTGGCGGGATTGGTCAACGGCCCCAGCAAATTGAAAACCGTGCGCGCGCCAATTTGTTTGCGCGCCGGCATCGCGTGCCGCGTGGCCGCATGGGCCGCGGGTGCAAATAAAAAACCAATCCCCAACTCGCGAATCGCGCTGCCCATGCGTAGGAGTGGGATATCGATGCGCACGCCCAAGGCCTCCAGAACATCCGCCGAACCGCAGCGTGAGCTTGCGGCGCGATTGCCGTGCTTGGCTACGCGCGCGCCCGCTGCCGCCGCCACGATGGCAGCCGCGGTGGAAACATTGAAGGCATCGAACCCGTCCCCGCCGGTGCCACAGGTGTCGACCATGTGCAAAGGCGGCAACTCGCCCGCGGCAAATACTGGGGCTGCAAATCGCCGCATCACGGAAGCAAATCCGGCGAGTTCCGCGACGTGGACCGGACGCTGGTTCAGCGCGGTGAGCAATTGCACGATTTCGAGCGTGTCCGCGCGCCCGCAAAGCAGTTCTTCCATGACCGCTTCCGCTTCAAGGCGCGTGAAGACATGACCGCTTTCGACACGCTTCATCAGCTCTCGTGACATCTGAACCTCATCTTGCATTTTATCCATGACGACTGGCTTTTGGGCACAGACGGGCACGGCGATGCGGTGCCCCTACAACGGAGACGGAATCCATGGCCCAACGACGGAAATAGACGCCGTGCCCTAACAACGGAAATATTCGATCGTTGCAACTGGCCGTGTTTTACCTGGTTTTTCGCGGTTGCCTTGCTCCGTCGCCAGCGTTCCGGTTACACTTTGATGTTTTGCAGGCAGATAAATTCTAACACTGGCAGACCGCTCCACGGTCACACCGAACACGGAACCCGATGAAGATTCACGAATATCAGGCCAAAGCGATCCTCGCTCGCTACGGCGTTACGACCCCTCGTGGTGAAGTCGCGTTCACTAAGGAAGAAGCGCGGACGGCGGCGCAGCGTCTGCGCACGCCTGTTGTCGTGGTGAAAGCGCAGATCCATGCAGGGGGCCGCGGCAAAGCCGGAGGGGTAAAACTGGCGCACTCCCCCGACGAAGCCGCGGAAATCGCTAGTCACATGCTCGGAATGAATTTAGTCACCGTGCAGACCGGCCCTAGCGGGCGTATCGTCAAGCGCCTGCTCATCGAAGAAGGGCTGGACATCAAGCGCGAGCTGTATCTCAGCATCCTGGTGGACCGCGCGGCAGGCAAAGTTGTTTTCATGGCCAGCACCGCGGGCGGCATGGAGATCGAGGAAGTCGCGAAAGAAAATCCCGAAGCCATCCTCCGCGAAACGGTGCAGCCTGCGGTCGGCCTCCAGCCCTATCAAGCTCGGAAGCTGGCCTTCGGGCTTCGACTTTCTGGTGAATTTGGCCCACAGGCCGCTCCTTTTTTTCAGGCGCTGCACCGCGCGTTCGTCGATACCGATGCGTCCATGCTGGAAATCAACCCTTGCGTGGTGACCGGTGACGGGCGGCTGGTAGCGCTCGACGCCAAAATGACCTTCGACGACAGCGGGCTCTTCCGGCACAAGGAACTTCGCGAGCTGCGCGATCTAGACGAAGAAGATCCGCTGGAAGTGGAAGCGTCAAAATATGGCCTGAACTATATCAAGCTCGACGGCAACGTCGCTTGCATGGTCAACGGCGCGGGGCTGGCGATGGCCACCATGGACATCATCAAATATGCGGGCGGCTCACCGGCAAACTTTCTTGACGTTGGTGGCGGCGCTTCGGCTGAGCAGGTCAAAAACGCCTTCCGCATCCTGATGAGCGACACGAGCGTCCGCGCAGTCTTCATCAATATTTTCGGTGGCATCCTACGGTGCGACGTTTTAGCGACCGGGGTGGTCGCCGCCGCGAAAGATCTCGGCGTCAATGTTCCGGTGGTGGTCCGCATGGAAGGCACCAATGTCGAAATGGGGCAGCAAATTCTTCGCGACTCGGGCTTGAATTTCACCATCGCCGACGGCATGAAAGATGGCGCGCAAAAGGTCGTGGCTCTCGCGGGAGGTGCGCGATGAGCGTGCTGGTGGAGGAAAAAACGCGCCTCATCGTCCAGGGCTTCACGGGCCGTGAAGGCACCTTCCACGCGCAACAAATGATCGAGTATGGCACCAATGTGGTGGGTGGTGTCACCCCGGGCAAAGGCGGCACAAAGCATCTGGAGCGTCCCGTTTTTGATACGGTGACGGAAGCGGTGAAGACCACTGGGGGGAATGCGTCCGTGATTTTTGTTCCGCCTCCGTACGCCGCGGACGCCATCCTGGAAGCCGCCGACGCCGAAATGCCCCTCATCATTTGCATCACGGAAGGCATTCCGGTCATTGACATGGTGCGCGTAGCGGCGACCATCGATTTCAAGAAGACGCGTCTCATCGGTCCCAATTGTCCGGGCGTGATCTCGCCGGGCAAATGTAAAATCGGGATCATGCCTGGGCGCATTCACAAGGCAGGTCACGTGGGCGTCGTTAGCCGCAGCGGCACGCTGACCTACGAAGCCGTGCATCAATTGACGGAGTTGGGCATCGGTCAGTCTACGTGCATCGGCATCGGTGGTGATCCCATCATCGGGACGTCATTCCTCGATGCCATCAAAATGTTCAACGATGATCCCGACACGCACGCGATCATTTTGATCGGCGAAATCGGAGGCAACGCCGAAGAGCGGGCCGCCGAATTCATCAAGGCCAATGTCAAAAAGCCAGTGGTGGGTTTCATCGCGGGGCAAACCGCACCCCCTGGGCGCCGCATGGGTCACGCCGGCGCCATCATTAGCGGCGGCCAAGGCACAGCAAAGGACAAATACGCCGCCATGAACGCTGCAGGGATACGCACCATAGAAACTCCCGCGGACCTTGGTTCCGCAGTAGCTGCCGCTATGAAATAGAAGTAACGAAATAATTAAGTAACGAAGTAATGACCAAAATACGGATTGGTGCGATGATTGTTGCGTGCCGATCAAGACATGCAAAGATTTGAACGTTTTTCGCGAGTCGTACCATTTGGCTCTTGATGTTTCTCGCGCGGCCCGACGATTTCCGGCGCAGGAACAGTTTGAACTGGTCAGACAGCTTCGAAGAGCAGCCCGTTCGGTCCCTGCCAATATCGTGGA
>Ga0185299_10002941_pt1 | contig 24228 bp, 21 predicted proteins | sample PaiPotPPA55metaG_FD_128002 | JGI IMG/M metagenome (GOLD analysis project Ga0185299, IMG submission 128002) | Iron sulfur acid spring bacterial and archeal communities from Banff, Canada, to study Microbial Dark Matter (Phase II) - Paint Pots PPA... ... | reverse complement strand
ATCTGGCCGATGATTCGTTCTCAAATTTGAAAGCTTCCGCGGATGGCCGCGAGTTCCGCACGGCGCCGCTCATGGGTCTGGGGAGGATGGGACCGCCGTTCCTCCACGATGCCCGCGTGTACCTGAGTGAGCTTACTGTGGACAAGACGCCCGCCGGCACGGTTGCCACAAATAGCTTAGTGACCAATGCCCCGCTCGTCGTGCGTACTGTGGACGATGCGATCCGCGCCGCGATCGAGTTGCATGATCTGCCGGCTCCGGACGATGACGCAAGCTCAGAAGCAGTAGGCGGCGGGTGTCCTGTGCCGCCTGCGAGCGCAACGAGCAATGTCTCTTATGGATCATCGCCCGCCGACGTGATCTGCCCGGCGTACGAGAGCGCAACTTCGAAGACCAATCGGAGCGACGCACGTGAGGTCATCCGGCGCTTCAGGGCTTTGAGTCCGAGGGACCAACAGGCGCTGATCGCCTTCCTGAAGCAACTGTGACGGCGTAACAGAGTGGGCACTGTCACCAGGAGGCTTATTCCGCAGCCTCTGTAGTGCGCCGACACGATTCTGGATCGATGTCGGCGTTACCGGACATTGAGTATGGCATAACAGTATCGGCTCCCCGACCTGAATATGATGATTGTCGTAGACTATCACCCGAGCTTTCAATAGATTGCATCTTTGATGAAAGAGACTGGCGAATATAGCGAACGACGGCCAAACCACAGTAATGGAGAGGCCGAGAAGTGCTATCGACCTAAACTGCGAGGAGTTCAGGTGCGAGTGGGATGGAGGCGACCGGGTCGAAAACATCGGCAACCAGCGTGTGAGCTTTCTGTATTGAGGTGGGACAAACGTCCTCGAACGGAGGCAAAATCGAAAATACGCCTGAACGGAGAACCGACTCGACTACTGTTTACGTCACGGCCGCGCGCGTCCTTACCCTTGAAATTCGACGTTCTCGTTTTTCCGTCTGTGGAGACCGTCGTTATCACGGTCATTATTAACTGGCCGTCATTTCTTTTTTCGTGTTGGCGTCGATGCGCTTCACCGACACAGTATCAGCGTATGTGCCGGTAATCGGGTAGTCGGTGCCGTCGAATTTTGCACTGTATTCAACATGGGTCGCAGTTCCATCCGCGTTGGTTCCGGCGGCATCGATCTTGATGCCGTTTTCGTCGGAGTTAACCTTTACAGTCACATCCCTAGCCTGTTCATTCGCATCGTTTTGACCTCCGAGTCGGAAGTTTGGGCGGAATACCGTTGCAGATGTTATGGAAGAACAGAGAGCGCGCGGCCAATGCGCGATGCGGAGCCATGTTTTTGCTGAATGTAGTTGGGTGACCCAAAAGCGTTCGGCTGCCGCGAAGATTCTGGCTGAAACTGATACGCTCGGGGTAACCTGGCCGGGGTAACTTGGCCGGGGTAACTTGGCGTGGAGAACTTAGTTGGGATAACTTGGCCGGGACTTGCCAAGCGAGCCAGAGTATGCATATTCACCGTACCATGGTCAATGCCGATATGGATGTGAGGATTCAGCACTACGTCAACGGTCCAAATCAGCTGATTGCTGATCGATTGGCGTCGATAACGAACGTCCGGCTGTAGACGTTCGCTCGCGCAGCGGCGAAGCCGCGGGACGATTGGAGCAATGAAGATTTGGTAGCACTGGCTCGCGCAATTGCTCCCTAGTTACACTCGTCCGCGAAACCCTTGCATCCGACGTCGTGTCTTCATCTTTTCCTTGTCGATTTACTCTCCCCGCTTCTTGACGGTGCTTGGAAGTAGGACATAGGACAAATGGTGGGATAGCGCCGGAAGCGCGCCGCCATGAACCTCCATCGAGAGGTTCCCGCCCGCATCGAACATGTTTTTGGGCAGAACTGAATCCACTGTACAAGAATTAAGGGCCCATCAGCCGTCAAGCTTTTGCGCCCTCTCTAAACCGAGCCGTAAAGTTTCTAACCTTCCGGTCCGATCTGGCGAAGCAACGGCCGTTAGGTACCGCGCATTCCAAGCCTAACCATGAAGGCTTCGAACTTCCCAGCTCAATATCGCGTCGCAGCCGCCGTTAAGCGTGCTGTGCGCTTTAACTGACCCGTAAAGTTCTGTCCCTGAAGAACTCCATGCACGGCCTAAAGATAAGCCGCAAGCTTGAATGCTTCGAATGCACGGATTGGTAACAAAAAGCGATGTCACCGCCGCTCTGCGCGAATGCTTCCTTCGGATGCAACTCTATGAGCGCTATTGGACGTGTGGTTTGTGCTTACTCATGGACCACCCCATGGGGACGGCATCTCCGGTAGGTTCGGATCAATTCGTTCATAGAAAGGTGCAAATAGCGCTGCGTGGCGACGAGCGAGGCGTGTCCCATCAAATCCTTGATGTACAGCAGATCAGCGCCATGATCGAGCATGTGCGTAGCGAAGCTGTACCGGAGCTGGCGCGGGGGGATGTGGCCTAGCCCGGCTTTCCGGGCCGCTGTCTTGACGATTCGCTCGATGGTTTTGGTTCCGATGGGTCGAAGGTTGCTTCCGTATCTGGTGCCGGGCTGTTTCTTGATGAATCGAAGCAGTGCGGCCTTCGCAGCTTGTTCGGTGGGTAACTCCTTGAACGTGCCGAGGTACTGGCTGTGCATTACACGCTTCGGCTTGCCGGTATCGGGGGGTCGCCATTCCCACCACCAGCCCGTCCAGTGAGTCTCCGCGTCGGCATGAATACAATCGTGGAATACAACGGTGCCATGCTGCGTTCGCCATAAGTGGCGCTCGGACAAGAATAGCGGGCCAGTAGTGCGGCCCCTGAGGTAAGCACGGAGCGCACGGACAGCATATTGGCCGATCAGCACAAACCGCTGCTTGTCTCCTTTTCGGTGGGCAATGTTGACGCTGGCGCCTTTCCCATCGGCATCGAAACGCACGTCCTCACAGTTGAGCGCGCGCAGCTCGTCGCGGCTTAATCGCGAGGCGTAGAATAACTCCAGTACCGCGAGATCGTGGTTGCTTTCGGCGCCGCGGAGGAGTTGCCTGATTTGGCTCTCGCTCAGCGCGTCCGGTAGGCGCTTCGGGACTCTGCGCGCCGGAATGGTGAGCATCGGGCCGAGCAGACCGCCTTGAGCGCCGAGATCGAGAAAGTCGTAGAACTTGCGAAGCGAAAACAGTATGCGCGAAAGACTCGGCGAGGCCAGGTGCCGATAGTTCTGCAGAAAGCCCAGATAGCCGACGATGTCCGCGCGCTTCAGCTCGAGCAAGCTGGCTTGTCCGACATAGTCAGCGAGTTTTCGGACGTCATGGCAATAGTTGATGCACGTATGCCGGGAGTAGCGCTGAACGCTGAGCCATTTGTCGAAGCCCTGGATCAGATTGCGATTCAGCTCGGGAGGCACTTCGACCCCTCTGCGGGAACCGGTATCCCGCACGAAGCTATTCCATTGACCTTGGTTTTGGTTTTCGGAACAGGTTTTGACCCCAGCACAGAATGAATTACAGTTTTTGAAGCCTTCATCGCGGTTACTCCTCTTTGTAGGTTAGGGACGCTCGGGTGTTAGAGCACCGGCGCGTCCCGTTTGTCCTACTTTATTCGCAAAAAATCTCTTTCGTAAACGACAAAAACTCTTCCGCTGGGTAGCTGTACTTGCAACGCGGATCGGCTGCAAATTGGCTAGGGTTTCGTGAACGCTCCCTCACCGCTGAGAGCATTCCGATGATGAGGTGAGCTGTCATTTAAGTATCTTAATCCAATCAGAAACGGTGCTGAGAACCACTTGATTGCATAACAGTGTCGGCTCCCTCGACCTGAGTACACTTTGGTTGCTTGACGACCAGAGGGTCGGGAGGAAGGAGCCGAACATGAAGATAGGCGTAGATTATCACCCGAGCTTTCAGCAAATTGCATTTTTGATGGAAGAGACTGGCGAATATAGCCAACGACGACTGAACCACAGCGATGGGGAGGCCGAGAGGTTCTATCGAGACCTGCAGCGAGTGGGGATGGAGGCGACCGGATATTCCCGCTGGTTCGAGGGACTACTGGCCGAATTGGGGTTTGAGGTGTGGATCGACGATCCCGCGGAGATCCAAGCTAAGCGCGTCAAGAAGCAAAAGACCGACCGCCAAGATGCGCAACTGCTGCTGAAGCTGATGATGGAAGATCGCTTTCCGCGAATCTGGGCACCGAGCCCGGAAAAATCGCGATCTTCGGCAACTGCTGTGGCACCGACATCGGCTGGTGCAGATGCGCACGCGGATCATGAATCAGCTGTAAGCTCTCGATGAACGAGGGCCGGCGCTGGAAATCCAAGTTGTGGAGCGAACAGGGGCGGACAGAACTGGAGAAACTCCGAGCCGATTTCATCGTGGCAAGCAGATCGGCAACTACGTGGGAATGCCCGAGATGCGGGCCTCCAACTTGCCAAACCCGCAGTAAGAAGCACGACTAGAGAACACAGTGCGAGTAAACCGGCGTTGTCGGGTCGAGCCATCCGAGGGGGGCCTTGAACAGAGTGGTGCGAACGCCGGGAAGGATTTCCAATAGGCCTTCAGCAGCACCGGGTCTTCAATGTCGCTCGGGAATACCACCGCGCAGATGGCCGTCAATGCCCTGCAAATCTTAAGGCTCGGAGTTGTCGATGTAGCGCGGGAGGTTGAGTTTGTAGTCGTTCCTTGGCAAAGCCCCGGAAGAGGACGCCGTGCGGGAGAATGCAGGCGGCTTTGCCCGACTCTTCACAGAGCGATGATGTGCAAGAGGTAGGCATAGTCGCCGTGTTTCTTGGGCGGCACCCCAGGTGAAGCGTGGAAGCGGTCCTGCCCGGGCGTAAGGCCGGTAGACCAGGTCTTGTCGGAAATGGCGGATTGGCCGCTACGTAGTCGTAGGTACGGAGTCGCTCGCCGTCCTTGAACTTGGGATCGAACAGCATGTTTCCGGAGACGACGTTGGCCGTAGGGAAGTCATGCAGGATCATGTTCATGCGGGCGATACTGCGGCGACCTTCAGCAGCAGTGAGCCGGAGCCGCAGGTGGATCAGGCAGTAGTCGAAGCTATGCTGTTCGCAGGGGAAATACCGATGACTTTAGCCATGATGCGGCTGACCTCAGACGGCGTATAGAACTGTCCTTGCTCTCGCCGCTCTCGCTGGAAAAGTGCCGCATAAGGTATTCGTAAACATCGCCGAGGATATCATCGTGCTGGCACGGTTCTTTGAGAAATCTAGTTGCGGGTTCTGGAAGATGGCGATGAGGTTGGAACGGCGTTCCACCTTCGCGGACCCCTCGCCGAGTTTATTCGGGTCTTTGAAGTCCGGAAAGTCGCTGCGGGCAAGACGAGAATTGGCGTTGATGAGCGGTTGGATCACCTGCGGGTTGATTTTGTTTCCGATGTCGCTGTCGCCCTTGAGGGCAACCATGTCCTTGAAAACTGGCCGCCCTTAGCAATCATGACTGGCGGGGCGAAATCATCAGATCGCCGTATTTGTGCAAGCTTTGAAAATATCAGTCTTAGATGCAGAGCATCCTTTAGGTCCGCCTTGCAGACGGCGGCAGCGTGCGGTGCGGGACGGCATGGTCGCGTTGCATTGACTTACCGAAGCGTGCAGCTTAAGATTCGCTCAGAATCAGCCCTCTTTTCCATGATTGGCGAGACACTCGGAATGACGAGACACTCAGCCACTCCGAAATCGTCGCGAAGATCGGCCCAGGCCAAAAGGTCCAAGATAGGGTTGTTGCGATCGCAGCGGAGAGAATCGTTGAGAGTCCGGCGCCAAGCGGCAGAAAAGTAAGGGAAGGAGATTTCACTCTCCACTGAGCCCAGGTGTCCGCGCCGGTGACATGGTTTGCATCGATATTCCCGTAAAAAGGAGTGCCCGCGTGAACATCGATTTTACGTTCTCTGACACCATTGCTGGCTATGTGACCTCATTCAGTTCAAAGGAGAGTCAGTTCACACTTAAGACCTCCGACGACCGTGGGTTCGTAGTCGACATCACTCCGAACACGTTTGCTCGCTTCACCTACAACCTAGGCGAGGACTACAGAGACGCCACCAGCTTGATACCTTCGCTGCTCGCGGTAAACCGGCAGTTCGTCTTCGCCTACGGCACGTTTTATCCTGGGGCCGAGGGAGCTGCCAGGTTGCAGGCGCAATGGCTGGTGTTTCCGGGCAACGGCCCAGGAGCTTTTCGCCAGGAGGAACCCGACTGGTGGATTAACCAGTCCCGCTCTATCGGCGAATGCTACCTGCGATGGCAGTTTGGTTATCCTGGAACTGAGATCGATTATCGCAATTACCGAACGTTCTTGCATCTGGCGGGTTCCAAGAGAGGGGACTACCTCCAGGAAACCGATACCATCAGCCGCCTCGTTTACGGGCTTTCCACTGCTTACATGCTGACAGGTGAGGACGCATTTCTGCAAGCCGCCGAGAAGGGTACCCAATATTTGCGCGACCACATGCGTTTCTACGACGAGGACAACGACGTCGTTTACTGGTACCACGGCATCAAGGTTGAAGGTGATAAGGAAACAAAGCTTCTGACCTCAGAATTCACGGATGACAAATATTCTATTCCCATGTACGAGCAGATTTATGCTCTCAGCGGTCCCTGCATGACCTACCGATCGACCGGCGATCCGAAAATCCTATGGGACATGGATCAAACGATTAAGCTGTTCGACAAATATTATAAGGATACTCAAAAGGGTGGATACTTCTCACACCTGGATCCTATAAACATGGACGCACGCGCAGAGTCGCTCGAGAATAACCGGGCGCGAAAGAACTGGAACTCTGTCGGGGATCATGCTCCGGCATATCTCATCAATCTGTACTTGGCGACTGGAGAACAGAAATACGCAGAGTTCCTCGAGTATACTTTTGATACCATCGCCCTGCGGTTCCCGGATTATGAGCACAGCCCTTTTGTACAAGAACGGTTCCTTGAAGACTGGTCTCTCGATCAGACGTGGGGATGGCAGCAGAACCGCGCGGTAATCGGGCATAACCTTAAAATCGCCTGGAATCTCATGCGCATGATGTCTCTGAAGCAAAAGGACACTTATGTCTTGCTTGCTCGTAAGATTGCGGAACTTATGCCCGATGTGGGATGCGACCAACAGCGGGGGGGATGGTACGACGTCGTGGAGCGCGCGATCCGACCGGCGGGAAAATACTACCAGTTTGTCTGGCACGACCGAAAGGCTTGGTGGCAGCAGGAGCAGGCAATTCTCGCCTACCTCATCCTGAACGGCGTGCTCCGAGATGATGAGTATCTGCGGCTCGCCCGTGAAGCATCGTCCTTTTACAACGCCTTTTTTCTTGACCACGATGACGGAGGAATCTATTTCAACACCCTCGCCAACGGGATGCCGTATCTGCTCGGTAACGAGCGCTTCAAGGGGAGCCATTCGATGAGCGCGTATCACTCCATGGAGTTGTGTTTCCTTTCCGCGGTCTACACGAATTTGCTCATTACGCGTCAGCCCATGGAGTTCTATTTCAAACCGTACCCAGGTGGATTTGCCGACCGCATTCTGCGCGTTTCGCCGGACATCCTGCCCAAGGGCAGCATCCACATCGAAGCGTGCTGGATCGATGGGAATCCCCACAACGACTTCGACGCCAGTGCCCTGACGGTGAAGCTGCCGGACTCAGACAAGCGTCAGACCGTGAAAGTGAAAATTTCACCAACCCAGCGACTCAACGGTAGGTGAGGTGCCTTATGAAACTCGAAACATCAGAAAACAACGGTATTGGCACGGCACGGCTGGAAGGCAGTCTGGACGGTAAAACTGCTCCCGAAGTGCGGGAGCAGTTGGGTCCGTTTCTGTCCGCGAACTCCAAGATGATTCTCGACCTCAGCAAGGTCGATTATCTGTCCAGCGCTGGCTTGCGCCTGTTGCTCTTGCTCTACCGCGAGCTTTCCGCGAGAAAAGGCAAACTCGTCCTGCTCGGGGTCTCCGAAGATATCCGAACCGTGATGTCTCACACGGGGTTCTTGAACTTCTTTACATTGGCCGGTTCGGAGGCCGAAGCACAGCAGGGGCTTTCATGAGCACGGCACGTTTAGCACTCGAAGAGCGCATCGATTTTTACCCCACTCACGAGGTGAGCGGCGTCCGCTTCCGGCGGGGCCGCGCTCTTCCGTTCGGGGCCACCATTGTTCCGCATGGAGTCAATTTCTCGATCTTTTCGAGCGCGGCCGATTCGTGTACCCTCGTGCTCTTCCGCAAGCGCGAACGAGAGCCGTTCGTTGAAATCGAGTTTCCCCGCGAATTTCGCATCGGCGATGTGTATTCCATGATCGTGTTCGACCTGGAGGTCGAGAATCTTGAATACGGATACCGTTTCTCGGGACCTTGGGACCCTCGGGCCGGGCACCGCTTTGATAAAACAAAAGTCGTCTGCGACCCTTACGCCAAAGTTCTCGGGGGCCGCGACGTCTGGTGCAAGCGGCCGGACCGGAGCGCCCCTTATCAGCACCGCGCCCGCCTTGCGTTCGACGACTTCGACTGGGAGGGGGACACGGCCCTTGAGATCCCGACGAAGGATCTCATCATCTACGAGGCGCACATTCGCGGTTTCACGAGTTCTCCCACTTCCAAGATCTCCGCGCCTGGCACTTTCGCCGGCCTTCGCGAAAAGATCCCGTATCTGAAGTCGCTGGGCATCAACTGCATCGAATTGCTGCCCCTCTTCGAATTCGACGAATGGGAGAATTATCGCCCGCACCCCGAAACCGGGCAACCGCTCATCAACTATTGGGGGTACAGCACGGTCGGGTTCTTTGCCCCGAAGGCGGGATATGCGGCCACGGGCGGCCTGGGTATGCAGGTCGATGAACTGAAGAATCTCATTAAGGAACTGCATCGGTCCGGCATCGAGGTAATGCTCGACGTGGTGTTCAACCACACTGCGGAAGGCGACGAGAGAGGCCCGCACATATGCTACCGCGGCATCGATAACCGAACTTACTACATCCTGACGCCGGATGGTTATTACTATAACTTTTCCGGTTGCGGCAACACGTTGAACTGTAACCATCCGGTGGTCCGTAACATGGTGCTTGATTGCCTACGCTACTGGGTGTCGGAATATCATATCGACGGCTTCCGCTTCGACCTCGCGTCCATTCTCGGGCGCGACCAGAATGGAGCACCGCTGTCAAATCCCCCATTGCTCGAATCGCTCGCCTACGATCCGGTCCTCGGCAAGTGCAAGCTGGTTGCTGAAGCCTGGGACGCGGGGGGGTTGTATCAGGTCGGTTCATTTCCTGCTTACGGGCGATGGGCGGAATGGAACGGCAAGTATCGCGACGCGATCCGGCGTTTCATCAAGGGCGATGAAGGCATGCTGGGCGAGATCGCCGACAGAATTCAAGGATCGCCAGACCTGTATTGGTACCGCGGTCCGACGGCAAGTCTGAACTTCATCACCTGCCATGATGGATTCACGCTCCATGACCTAGTCTCCTATAACCGCAAATACAATGAGGCCAATGGCGAGGGGAATAATGACGGCGCGAATGATAACAATAGCTGGAACTGCGGTTGGGAGGGTGAGACGGACGATCCCTGCGTTAACGCGCTTCGTGAGCGCCAGATCAGGAACGCCGCGACCATCCTTTTCCTGAGCCGCGGGATTCCGATGTTGCTCATGGGCGACGAGGTCGGCCGGACGCAGGGCGGGAACAACAATTGTTATTGCCAGGACAACGCCGTAAGTTGGATGAACTGGGATGACGTGAGAAAAGAAGCGGGGCTGCTCCGTTTCTTCAGCAAACTGCTAGCCTTCCGGCACGCTCACCGAGTGCTCCGTGGCGACAAATTCTTCGAGCATCGTGATTGTGTGGGAAGCGGCAAACCCGACATCGCTTTCCACGGTACTCGCATTGGCGAACCGGACTGGGGGGGTAGATGCTTGGCTTTTCTGATATGCGGGAAGCACGCCATCCCGCAGGATGACGACATATATGCGGCAATCAACATGTTCTGGGACGGACTGCCGTTCCAAGTGCCTCCTGCGCCCGAAGGAAAAAGCTGGAGAGTTGCAATCAACACCTCAATGCCCTCGCCCGAAGATATTTACGATGGCGAGAGTGGTCCGCGAGTTGACAGCAGCGAAATCATTGTCGGCGGAAGATCCATTATGGTTCTGGTCGCGTAACAAAACTCTTTTACAACGGAGGATCACCATGGCATTGGACATTCTGTCGGCAGTGGAGGCGAAGACCGCGCGAATTGCACTTACGGGAGAGTTAGACGGAAGCGCCGCTCCTGCCTTGCGCGAGACGGTTGACAAAGTACTGAGCGGGAAACCCGCTCAGCTCATTCTGCAGGTCGAGAGGCTCTCGTTCATGGCTTCCGCCGGGTTGCGCATCCTCATTTTCGCTAAGCAAAAGCAGCCCGATTTGAAAATTTATCTTGTGAAGCCGCGACCCGCCATCGTGGACACACTGCGCAAAACGGGCTTTTATGACGGCGTATACGTCACCGACGACGAACCCGCCGGGGCTTAATTGAGGAATTCGGATCGATAGGTACACTTCCGGACGGGAAACAAGCGAATTCGCGATGGATGCTATCACGCTCCCCGGTACTCTCGACGCGCTCAGCCCGATCCGAGAGTACGTAAAAGAAGCGGCGGCCTCAGCCGGTCTCGGCCACACCGCGACCTATAACCTGATGCTCGCGGTCGATGAGATCGCCACTAACGTCATCCTCCATGGATATGAAGAGGCCGGCCTTCAGGGCGACATTTCGGTCGCAGCCGCCCTGCAAGACGATAGATTGGTGATCCACCTCTCGGACAATGGAAAGAGCTGGGATCCCCATAATCACCGGGGGCCGGACGACGAGCGGCTTTTCAAGGAACTCTCGAATCGACCGATCGGGGGTTTGGGGATCATGCTGGCGAAGGATGGTGTCGACGATCTCCAGTACGAATCGACCGAGAAGGGGAATGTCCACCAATTCGTAGTCCGCTTGAAGCCGCCGCCTGAAGCCCTCACGCCTGCGCCTGCTCCGGAAATGTCTGACGAACGCCGCAAGCTTGAGGTCCTCTTGCGGATCTCGAAATCGCTTGGTCGTGAGATTCAGCTCGACCCCTTGCTGAAACGGATCGTGGCGGAGGTCACCGAGGCGATGCAGGCCGACAGAAGCACCTTGTTTCTGGTCGACCGCAGGAAGCCCGATGAACTTGTGAGCAGGGTGGCCGAGGGGTTGGTTTCGCAGGAGACTCGCGTCCCTTTCGGAATCGGGATCGCGGGCACAACCGCGCAGACCAAGCAAACCATCAATATCCCGGACGCCTATAACGACCGCCGTTTCAATCCGGCGTTCGACAAGTCATCCGGATTCCGAACCCGGTCTATCCTTTCTGCGCCAATTCTCAATCATACTGGTCACCTGATCGGTGTTGTGCAGGTCTTGAACAAGAAAAGGGGCGTGGCGTTCACTCGGGATGACGAGCAGTTCCTCGAAGCTATTTGCGTTCATCTCGGCACCGCCCTCGAGCGCGCCGCAATGGTCGAGGCTTACCTCCAGTCGCAGATTGTAACCAAATCGCTCGAACTCGCTAAGGAGATACAGATGGGCCTGGTGCCGAAAGACTTTCCGGCGCTTCCCGAGTTCAAAGAGATTGACATTTACGCCACAATCGTTCCCGCGTATGAAGTAGGTGGCGACCTTTACGACTTCTTTCCCCTGGACGACGATCGAATATGCTTTATCATCGGCGACGTCTCGGACAAAGGGGTCCCGGCGGCGCTCTTCATGGCCATGGCGCGCACGGCGTTCAAAATTTCGGCCGTCGCTTCGCCCGAGTCGATTACGCTTACGATGGCCCGGGTCAACCAATTCCTGTGCGAGAGCAATCCGCAGCAGATGTTCGTTACGGCTTTTGCTGGAATTCTCGACTTGCGCACCGGGCGTGTCGATTATGCGGACGCAGGACACGAGCCCCCGTTCATCCTACAACGCTCAGGGACCGTGCTCCAGGTGAACAAGGTTGGCGGCATAGTGCTGGGATTTATACCAGGCCAGAAGTTTCGTAGTGGCATGCTGCAACTCGCCCCCGATGACGCCTTGGTGCTTTACACAGACGGCGTGACCGAGGCCATGGACGTCGGTAACCGGCTTTTCGGGGCGCAAGCGATTGAAAAAACGCTCTCCCGGGCCGGGCAAGCCGCATCTAGTGAGAAGATCATCAAAGTGCTGCTCGAGGATGTGCGCGCGTTTGTGGGAGAAGCCCACCAGAGCGATGACATTACGATGCTGGTCATCAAGTATCTCGGCCGAGGCCATCCCAACACGCCGGCCAGTGGTTGAGCGGACGCGGGAATAGTTGCCGCTCGCGGTCCCGTTGGCAAGCTGGGCAGGAGAAATCTCGAAATTTGCAATGAGATCAGCGGGTCCTAGTCGTACACCCGCGCCTCCACTAATTCGAGGCCTCGGCGGGTTTAGCGCCACGCCACTTATTCGCACTAAAACGGAAGTATTGTGCCCAAGTTCTGCATTTTTTGTGCAGTAGTTCCATTTGATTTGTCGTTTCATTTCAGCACGGTCAGATTGGGAAGGATCGAGCTCTGCGAGGATGCATTCCGCGGTTGCGGCGGCCCTAACGAAAAACCGGGCATTCGTACTTCGCACAGACCGAACATTCGCTTTTCGAGCAACAGCCAGAAAAATAATCTTGACATTACGAAATTGCTGTGATATACGCACCGCACACTCAGCCAAGCGAGGTTCCAAACTATGACAAAAGGTTGGCTCACGAGCGTTTCGTAACCCGCTGCACGTGCTAGGCCCCAAGGCTACGTCCCCATTTCATCCCGGAATTAACGGCGTCGGAGAGCTTGACGCGAATGTCGCATGTACGGAATTGGCCAACCCGGAGGCCAAGATCACCATTTAGGACAATCAACCTGCAGACGGAGGGACGCAATGACGAAGCATTGGTTCACGAGTGTCTTACTTTTAGCAATAGGGCTCAGCGGTATCGTACTTCTAGCAGTTGGGGTCGCGGGTACTGCCACGGCAGGTGAAGGTGATGAAGGTCGTGACAGTGGCGCCGTGTATACGATGACGAACGACCCGGCCGGTAATGCAGTGGTCGTCTTCGAGCGGGACACCGACGGCAAACTTGAGAAATCGGGGACTTTCCCTACAGGGGGCACCAGCATCGGGGTGTTTGCCACCGGGAACCAAAATGGCTTGCTCCTGAGCGATGATGGCCAATGCCTATGGGCGGTCAACTCTATGAGCGACTCGATTTCTGCGTTTCAAGTGAAGGGCACTAGCCTGAGCGGTGTCAACATAGTCGGTTCGGGTGGTCACCGGCCGATCAGCCTGACCGAGCACAAGGGTGAACTTGAAACGGAAGATCGCGGCGAGGACCATGATCGGAAAGACAAAATTCGCGGTTTGCTCTATGTCCTGAATGCTGGGGGGCAAGTTGGGAGCAGCGATAACATTACCGGCTTTACCGTGGCCAAGAACTGTGGGCTCTCGTCGCTAGCGGGGTCCACCCAGCCGCTCAGCGCCGCCAGTACCTCTCCTGCCGAGGTTGGCTTCGACCCACGCGGCCGGGTGCTGGTCGTGACCGAAAAGACCACCAACATGATCACCACCTTCACCGTTGACGATGACGGGCTGCCCAGCGCGCCCATATCCCAGGCTTCCGCAGGCAAGGAGCCGTTCGGCTTTGCATTTGACAAGCGCGGCCAACTGCTTGTGACGGAGGCCTCTTGCAGCGTCCCGAAGCCACCGGGTAATTTGCCCACCTGCTTGGTTCCCCCCGATAAACCCGCGCTGTCCTCGTATAAGGTGGCTTCCGACGGTACACTCACGCTAATTGAAAATTCGGTTGATGATCAGGCGGCGAAATGTTGGGTAGTGATCACGGGCAACCAGCGCTTCGCTTTCACGGTCAACGCCCTCGCCGACCCTCAGGGCGGCCCGGGCTTACCTCCGGCCGGCTCGATTACCAGCTATCGTGTTGATCCCAGTGGGACGCTAACCAATCTCGGCTTCACGAAGGTCCCTGTTTCGCCGGCTGGTGTCCCCATTGATATGGCCCTCAGTCGCAATAGCCGTTTTCTCTATGTCCTCCAAGAACCAGATGGCGTCATCAGTGCCTATAAGGTGGGGTCGAATGGGGGGCTGACTCTTTTCGGGACTTTTGCGGTTACTGCTGGGCCTCCACTAATAACGGGGGGTGCATTCCCCAATGGTCTCGCTGCGCGGTAGAGCCTGGCAGAGGCTGAAAGTGTACTTCTGCGAGGAAGATTCCATGCGTTTGGGTGGTCTGGAATTGGAGAAACATATTCCGAGAGCTCAGGAACCATAAAGTTGAATCGAGTTTAACAGGAGGCTTGTGCAATGCGCTTACACTTGCGTGTGTTCGTTAGAGCGGTCTTTCTGCTGGGGCTATTGGCAGCCTTTGCGTTCCAGACAGCCGTATACGCCGACGACGATGATGATAAGGACAAGAAGTGTGAGGATGGTAGTACACCACTTACTACCCTCAACTTCCACTTTTCGGGCGATAGCTACCGACCGGGGTCAAATTGCGGCGCGGCGTCTTGCCCCGACCGTCTGGTGATGGGTGGGGCTGGCAAAATCCGCGGCCGTTTCTGCAAAGGCGAAACTGCCACCGTTGGGCGAGTAACCGCGCAGGGAAGCTTCGCCCATTATGATATAACCACCTCCACGTCTAACACTATGCCACCTACTACCCCAGGAAACGATATCCCGTTGAAGTTTACTGGCACCTGGAAAGCTACCAAGTTTGTAAGCTTCCAGTTTCTTGGCCTGCTCGGCACGGATTCCGAGGGAGCCTTTCCATTAGCTGCTGGCGTGCTAGTCATGGACATCGTGCTGGTACGCCCTTCAACTCCGGCGATTCCGTCGACAAGAGTCCCTTCGCTGCTCACGATTGCCAGCGATCTTCAGACTTGGCCGGGCACCACGATCTCTTCGGGCGTCCCGCCTAGCGCCCCGAATGGGGTCAGCCTTATCGCGCCGAACCCCGGTGGGTTCCTTTTTGTGCCCATCCCCGTTGAATCCGTCCCGCTACCGGACGGGTTGGGGACCATGGAGGCGCACACGCCGGTGCTCTTCAGCACCCTCGATGAGGACAGGAACGAACCCCCGAAACCCGGGGCGGATCCGCACTGACCCTCTGATTGCCCGGGAATGGCGTCGCTCTATGGCTGGCCGTTGACCATCGAGCATATGCTGGTTCGCTCGCTTTGAATTCGGATGTCCGTGGAGCATAAAAAAGGGAGGTCGCTATGCGTCGTGTTTTTGCGTTCTGTGTTGCAGTGACCGCATTAATCTTGGTCGCGTTTTTCCTCGACCAGCAGGGTCGTGCGGATGACGAAACCCTGAAAGGCCGCTATGCATTTACCCTGACGGAAAAATGCGTCCATCAGCTTAGTTTTAACGTGCCGGGGTTCGACAGCAATTTTAACCTAGTCGATCCTAAAGGCGCGGAGACCTACAGCGGTGCCTCCGACGGATTGATGATTCTCGACGGAAAAGGCGGAGCCAGCATCGAGCAGGGCAGAGCGACCAACATTATGAATGCCCAGAACCGGTTAATACCGCCTCTCATCACGCCCGTCCCGTTGGGGTTTGGTCTCGGGCCAGCGCTGCCGTTCACCTGCACCGGCAGCTATACCGTAAAATCCGGGAAGATCACTGTTCCGTTGACCTGCAACGCCACTCTTACTCTACCCAACGCCTTTAATTCCACCGGGTTCCAGTCCACGTTCAGCCTGGAGGGCGTTCTCCCCCCGCATCGAGAACAACTTGTCCTAACTGATATCGGAAATACTGTGCAGCCGGTAACGATTTTCTTCCCCGGCAACCCGCCGCCTTCTGTGCACCAGCAGAGGATCTGCACGCGATCGTTTACCTTGGTTCGCCTACCTGCCGACGACGACTGACGCAGTATGGAGATAATGTTGCCAGTTGAGGACCGCGGGACGGAAGGACCTTCTCAGCCGTTCATGGGCACTTCAGGTGATGATGCGGAAGCCAACAGCTTCACACTGTTGCCTTCCGCGAAGTGCGGGGAGTCTGCTCGGAAGAGTGTCGCCTTGCACGGGCAGGACTGATATACGCGAGAGGCAGCAGCGCGAGTACACACCGATACTTTTGAACCGGAAGGCCTTGCCATTAAGCTAAAAGACAGAGTCGCAATCGTAACCGGCGCTGCCGCAGGGATCGGCAAGGGTGTAGCCGAAGTGTTTTCTCGCGAGGGCGCCAAGGTTGTCCTCGTCGATTGGAACGATGAAACGGGACGCAACTCCGCCGACGAGATTCGTCGCGCTGGCGGCGAGGCAATCTTTGTCAAATGTGACGTGTCCAACGAGGATCAGGTCAAGCAGGTCATACAGACGACGCTCGAGACCTACCGAAAGATCGACCTCCTGGTGAACAATGCCGGGGTTGGCACCTACACGTCCGTGCTGGATACAACGAGCGAGAGTTGGGATCGCTGCCTCGCTATTAATCTTAAGAGCGTGTTTCTCTTTTCGAAGGGCGTCATCCCCCATATGCAGGCCCTCGGCAAGGGCTCCATCGTCAACATGTCTTCGGTGCACTCGCGGTCGACCGTAAACGGCGTCGCTCCCTATGCGGCATCCAAGGGCGCGATCACCGCGCTCACGCGCAATATGGCGATCGATTACGGCCCCACGATTCGCGTCAATTCCATCGCGCCGGGCTGGGTGTGGACACCCCTGATCGAGCATCTGTTTCAGCAGTACGACGACCCGAAGGCGATGATCAAAAAGGTCGAGGATCGTCAGGTGCTTAAGCGGATGGGCACCCCCACCGACGTCGGCAACGCCGCCGCTTTCCTGGCAAGCGACGAGGCTGCCTTTATTACCGGCGCCCAACTGTTTGTGGATGGCGGCCTGACGGCCGTGCTTGAGCAGTGGTAGCGGGATAGCAAGGCGCATCTCTCGCGGAGCCGGGTGAGCCATGATTGAGCGAATCTTCCACTTCAACATCAATTGCACGAACCTCGAGCGCGCGCTGGCGTTCTACCAGCTACTCGGCTTCAAGGTCATCCTCGACTTCCGAACAGGCATGAGCAGCAAGGAAATGGCCGACGCCTTCGGAATACCGACGGCGAATCTGAAGGGAGTGCATCTGCGCTTGGGCGACGCGGCCGACGCGACCCGAATCGACCTGCTCGAGTTCACGGTGCCGCCGCCGACGGGTCAACCGTATCCGCACCTGTACCACACGGGCATCGCGCGAATGTGCCTCAAGACAACGAACATAGAGCGGGATTATCGAGACCTGGCAGCTAAAGGCATCAGGTTCCTTTCCGAACCAAAGAAGCTGCCCGGCACGTCGGTCTCAATCGTGTGCTTCAAGGATCCCGATGGAACATTCGTAGAGCTGCTCGAGGGAGACTTCTAGTGAAGGAAGGGCCGTCCTTTCAGAGTCCGGCGGTCGTAGGGGTGAATCCGCAGGTTATAGTATCGAGCTCCCGGAACAGGCCTCCGTGATCGGGCCATCGATCGCGGGCGCGGAGCTATACAGCGGTCCGCGCGGAGCCTGAATTCGAGGTCGCATCATTCATGTACACACACGGGAGAAAGCAAGGCTGCCGGATCAGCCTCGACTATACGTATAAGGGTATGCGGGTCGGCTACCTGGAGAATGAACAACTCCGCGTCGGCGTGTTGCTCGACAAGGGCGCGGACATCTTCGAGTTCACTTACAAGCCTCGGGATGTCGACTTCATGTGGCAATCGCCAATCACCCTGCGCCCGCCATTCGTCTCGACGAGCGCGCTGCCAGAAGGAGCCTTCCACGATTACTACTACGGCGGGTGGCAGGAAGTGTTGCCTTCGGCGGGTTGGGCGTCAGAGCCGTACCAGGGCACGTATCAGGGGCTTCACGGCGAACTCTCGCTTCTCCCGTTCGAAGCGGCGATCGGAGAGGACTCTTCGGAGCGCGTCGCCCTCGTAGCGCGTGTCCGTCTGTACCGTTCGCCGTTGGCCCTTGAACGGACGCTGTCACTGCAGCGCGACCGGGCGACGCTTTTCATCCACGAACGCCTCCACAACGAAGGTGTCGAGAAGTTCGCTATCATGTGGGGCCATCACCCGGCGATCGGCGAGCCGTTCCTGGACGATAGCTGCATCGTGCAGACGTCGGCGAAGAAGGTCGAGGTTCTCGCATACCACCAGAATGGGTTGTGGGAACCCGGAATCGAGTTCGAATTCCCCTACGTGAGGAATCGCCGGACCAACGAGATGCAGGACATCACGCGCGTCCTCGGCAAGGGCACCAAATCGGTGGACGTCGTTTTTCTGAAGGATCTCGATCAGGGTTGGTACGGGCTCACGAACCGACGACAGCAAATCGGCTTCGGCATGGCGTGGAACCCTGAGATTTTCAAGTACTTGTGGATGTGGCAAGTCTATGGGGGGCATACCGACTATCCATGGTACGGGCGGACCTACAATTGTGCGCTCGAGCCGTTCACGAGTTATCCTCCTGCGGGAATAAGGAAGGCGATCGACAACGGCACGGCTGTGACCATGGAGCCGGGCGACACCATCGAAACGGAACTCGCCGCGGTCGCCTACTCGGGTGAGGGCATCCGTGGCATATCTGTTGACGGCCACATCACTCAGTAGAGAAGGAGGGTAATCGAAGTGCAAAAGGGAAAGATCGGCGTACTCATCGAGGACCATTTCGATCAGACGGAGTTCCGCGAGTTCAACACGTATTTCCCTCAGCGGGGGTATGCGGTCGAGTACATGTCGCATCTGTGGGGGAACTCGGAACTGCAGTTCGGCGGGAATCCCGACAAGGGCATCGTAGAGGAGCACGTCACGGTGACCACAGAGATTAACCACGTGATGCCATCGGCCTACAAGGGAATTATCTGCATCGGTGCATACGCGATGGACCGGCTGCGGTACGAGGAGCACCCGCAAAAGGGTCAGCCAAACCAGGCGCCGGCGGTCGTGTTTCTGCGAAAGGCGCTGAAGACGAAAGGGGTAAAGGTAGGAACGATTTGTCATGGACTGTGGCTTATGTGCGCGGATCGCGAGATGTTGGAGGGGCGGCGGGTCACGTGCGCCCACAACATAATCTGCGACGTGGAAAACGCCGGAGGCGAGGTCGTCTTTGACGGAAACCAGACCTCGGATGTCGTCGTCGATCGGGATCTGGTAACTGCGAAACATCCTGGCGTGCTCGGCAAGTTCCTCGAGACCTTCGTGCGGGAGATCGAAGCGGACTAGAAAGGATCGTGACATTAGACCTGTTTGCCGAATTTAGAGTTGAAAAACAGAGTTAATATGGTGTTTTTGGATTTAGATCGAACACAACGGCGGCAATGCGAACATTCGAACACCGGCGCAGAAGCAATTCTATGCCGCCCTTACATTCCATTTCGGTGGCGAACCGATCCGCGTCGGATATTCGCCCGAGAAAGTAACTGTTCATTCGGCTGTCGAGCACCGTGGGCCGGGACTGCTGGCCGCGCACTGATTTCCGACGACTTATGTGCTTTCCAAAACTGGCGAGGTAGCTCAACAAAAAGTGCCGCACGAATAGAGTGCCGCACACAAACATCGTACAGACCCGTGATGCTTAAACAGACGATCAGAGTCGTACACAGATGATTTTGGACGCGTTGAAAGAGGGAATCGGCTGGAAGCGGATCGCAGAGATGGGAGTTGGAGTCGGAACTCTCTATCGCGCCAGGATGACTCTGCGGGCAGCGTTTCATTTGTCCGCCAAGGCTCTGTAGACTCAAACCGAATCGTAAGGAGGACCCATGTCCGCAGTGAAGCTAGAAGATGCCCGCCGCGTGATCAGTGCGGCGGAGAAGAAAGCCAAGGAAATTGGCCAAGCCATGAACATCGCGGTGGCTGACGAAGGCGGAAACATCGTAGCCCACGTTCGGATGGACAATGCCTGGATTGGCAGCATCGATATCTCTATGAAGAAAGCTTACACGTCGCGCGCGTTCGATATCGAAACGAACGAACTGGCAAAGCATTCTCAGTCAGGAGGCCAATTCTTCGGCATTCATGCGTCAAACAATGGCAAAATCATGATTTTCGCTGGCGGCATCCCGCTGAAACGCAATGGCAAGGTAGTAGGTGCGATTGGCGTCAGCGGTGGTACCGGCGATCAGGATCACAGCGTCGCAGCGGCTGGTGCAGCCGCGTTCTAATCATGCGCACAATTCGCGGTTCAGCTTGCCCACAAAGATTTGTTTTCGAGGCAGGCCACAGCGGCGACCTCGATTCGAAGCGGGCCCCCCGCCGAGATGGGAGCTCGGATCGGAACGATGGATAGTCCGCAGCCAGGAACCCGGTCCCAGGATTGGAGCGGTTATAGGCGCAGTGTAATGTCGCTGAAACGGTGATCTAGTTGCGACGCCATGCCGAAAACTGTGGAACCCGCCTAGCTTTCCGGTCCTATCTCAACGTTGTCGATGATCCAAGCGCCGTTTTGCTTAGTCAAATGGAAAATCACACTGTATTTGCTGCTCGTGGTCTTGGCTCCAATCTTTGTGTAATCGCGAAATGCTTGGCCTTTTACTATGGCCTGCCCGCTTGAGGCATCCGCGCTCGTGGTGTCAATCGTTACGTGCATTCGAATAGAGCTGGCGTCCTCAAACCACTTCTTGTACGCATCGTACTGAGCAACAACATTGGGCCAAACTTGGCGAAGGGCATCGGCATCTTTCGAATTAAATGCCTGGACGTAGCGACGGATCGCACCTTGAATGTTGGCAACATCCGGACTCATCGGCGTTTCCGGAGTTGGCGCAGGGGGCTGCTCAAGTGATTGAAGTTGGTTGTCGATAGTGGCGAGGTAGATCTCAGCCTCCTTAGCGTGAGCCCCGCCAGCCTTAACGACCGATTCGAAGTCCGTCCGAGCGGCGGCGAGTGAATCCCTGTCCTTCGCTGTGGTCGCCTGACGATATCTTTGTAACATCCGCTGAAAAATTGCGTCCGCGTTCTTTTCTTGCAGGCGGGCCTGGATTTGGCCCATCACCACAGGGATCTCATTCATGTAACCTACGGCGTCACTAGCCGTTGGGCCAGCCGCGGCCGACAACGCCTGAAACTTTTGCCACAGCAAATTCAGCTCGTCGACGGCACGCTCGTCGTCGCGTTTCTTAAGTTCGTCAAACTGAGCCTGTAGTTGCGCGTATTGACGGCGTTCCGTGCGATCCACTTGGGCGAGCAGGTCCGAAGCATCCACGCCGCTTTGACTGAGCTTCTGTGCCAGCGATCGGGCAGCCTGGAAATCTCCTTGACCCAAGGCGAGATGGACCTGATCGGAAATGGCTACCTCTTGAGTTTGCTGAGGTATGACTCTCTCAAGATATCTTTGGGCGTCTTCTCGGTGCATGCCACCCGGACGAAGCGCTAGGATTTGGCGCACGTCGGCGCGCGCATCCCCGTAGCGCTCCTCGTCAATGCACTTCAGGGCCCTTTGCCAGAACTGCTCTTCGCGACGGCGGAGTTCGCGAAGACTAGGATCCTTCATGGACTCTTCGACACCTTTGATCCTCCGACTGATCTCGGACGTCAGCGGGCCGTTTAGGGAGGCCGCTTGAACCAGCACCCTCTGCGCTTCTACGAGGTCATCCGCGGCAATCAATAGACCTGCAGCATTCAGCGCCTCTCCCTCTTGGGCTTGCAGTTCATCCCTATTTGCCTTGGGAGGCTGTGGTTTGGTAGGCGTTTCCGATTGTGGTTTGACGGTTCTCGTACGAAGCGAATGTAAGCCCGCCCACGCAGCCACAACCGAGGCGACGATCAGGGCGGCGATCACGGTAGGCCTACGATGCCAGGGCGAAGCGTTTCGCGGGTATGCTAGCGTTGTTTCGCCCCACGGGTCGGGAGTCGTGGCAGGTGCCGGGCGCTTTGGCTCAGCTGGACGATCGAAGAATTCGCTCGGCCGCTCAGGAGGCTTGGTTTCACCAGGCCCTGACGCTTGGGGCGTTGCTTCAGGTGGGATCACCTCCGGTAAGAGATTTGCCGGTGGTGCCGATTCTAGTGCTCGCGCTGGTCGCGCGGCCGCACCTTGCCCAGTCGAAATGGATTGCGAAGAAATTTTCTCCTTCGAAGCTCGAACGCCTGGGGCATATTCACGGGTAATACTGGAAAACGAGGGAGGTTGGCCGGTTTGTTGAGTTCGCCCCGCCTTGGCGTCCTGAATTTGCTCAGACAGGCGCTGAATTCGCGGATCGAAGGGCTCGAAAGTCTTGGTTTTCAGCACTTCGTCGATCGCCCGGTTAGCTCCTTCGAAGGCTCCGGAATCGATCAGGGTGCGAATCGTCTCGATGGTACTTAACTGTGTTCTTTTCTTTTCTCGAGACTCAAGCTCGACCTCGGCCGAGTTCAGCAATTGGATTACGTCCGTATCCGGTCCGAAAGCCCGTAGTGTTTGCTTTGCCAGATCGATCGCATCGCTGAGCTTTTCGCGATTGATCTGGACTTTGATTTCGCGAATGCGCTTCTCCATTTGCTGCCTTTTCTCGAGCTTTCTGTACTCAATTTCAGCTTGTTGGCACAGATCGAGCAACTCCGGGTCCGACGGAAAGGTTCTTAGGCCGGCTTGAGCCGCAGAAATGGCATCGCGGAAGCGACTGGCAGCGAACAGCGCCTTGACCTCCTCCAGCGTTCCGTGAAGCAATAGCTGCCTCTCGACGCTGTCCCGTCGACCATCCGCGAACTCGGCAAGGCGTCTGAAGCTGGTCTCGCCGGGATACTCCGTAACCAACTGCTTAGCCTTGGAGGCGACCTGAGAGTATCGCTTTTCATTCAACAACTTCTTGAGGCCATCCAACTCGAATTGTATGCGTTCCGCGCAAGCGTGCTTTTCCCGTTCGCGCTGGGCAACGGCGCGCAGCTTGAGAACGACTGCGTCCTGAGGATGCGCCGTGACGAGCGCATCAAGCAGGGATATGGCTTCGGTGAATGATTGCGCGGCCAATTGGGCCTTTACTTCCGCCAGTTTTTGCTGCTTTTGATGTTCGGCGCGATCCGCGCGGGCAGTGTCGAGCAACTTGGGTATGGCGGGGTCGTTCGGGAAGTCCGTTTGGAGCGCGGTTAAAATGGCGATGGATTCATCGTGGCGGTGGGATGCCAAGAGGCTTCTAGCTTCGGCCAGATGCTCCCGCTTACATCGCTCGGTCTTGACCGCCGCCAAGAGTTTAGGAATCTGGTCGTCACGGGGAAACTGCTTCTCTAAGCTAGTTAGCAGAGAGACGCACTCTCCGTAATGATGGGCCGCCAAGAGTTCTCTGGCCTTTGTCAAACTTAGATGGAGATGCTGCCGCTGGTCTTGTCGAGCGGTTTCGAGCAGATCATTGATCTCAGATTCGTTCGGGAATTCCCGGAGCAGAGCGGTAAGCAGTGAGATACCTTCCTCGTGCTGCCCTCTCAACAGCATGCCTTTTGCTTCCATCAGCCTTTGCAACCTGCGATGGCTGCTTTGCTGCTTGCGGGCCTTTTCCGATAGCGCAGCTATCTCCTTATCTCCGGGGAACTGTACCTGGAGTTTTGTGAGGAGGTTGAGACAGTCATCATAATTCGCGGCGTCGAGTAAATTCCGGCAATCCTGCAAAACTTGCCGGCGTTGCTCCAATTGGTCAGCGCGCACGGTGTCGAGCAGCCTGGAGATTTCTTCCTCGCCAGGGAACTCGCCTGCCAGGTCGAGCAGCAGTTGTATGCAGGGAGCGTATTCTTGCTGTACCCATAGCGCGCGGGCGCGCCGCAGCTGCTCGAGCAGTCGCAGACGCTTTTGTCGCTGCGCCTTATCGTTGCGGGCCTGCTGCAGAAGACTCGCCGCCTGCTTATTGCCAGGCTCAGCTTCCATCACTTGGGCCAGTAAAGGTTCGGCCGCCTCCGGCAAACCTTCCGCCATATGCTGCTTGGCGGCTTCCAACCAGCCAGCCACTAGTTGGACGAGGTTCAAGCGCTTGCGGAGAACGCGCTGCAACTCTTGAGCGGGATCGAAGCCCGGATCTAGCTTAAGGGCGTTTTCCGCGGCGATCCTGGCTTCCTGGAATTTTCCCGCGTCGGCTAGGGCGCGGCCTTTTTCGATGAACTGCTGGGCTTTAGGCCTAACGTGAATGCGTTTCAGTTCCGCATTCACGTTGTCCAACATCGACCGGATTTGCTGGTTGTCAGGCTCGATTTGAAGGGCCAGACGAAGCACGTCGCGCGCTTCGGGGAACT
>Ga0185299_10002939_pt1 | contig 24252 bp, 20 predicted proteins | sample PaiPotPPA55metaG_FD_128002 | JGI IMG/M metagenome (GOLD analysis project Ga0185299, IMG submission 128002) | Iron sulfur acid spring bacterial and archeal communities from Banff, Canada, to study Microbial Dark Matter (Phase II) - Paint Pots PPA... ... | reverse complement strand
ATGATAATTTTTGGCCTTCTCGTAGACGATCACCGAGGGCGCGGAAATTTTGCTCCCCACTCCAATAATATTCCCGCCGATGATTGTAGACGTTTCTGTCGGAGTTATAGGTTGTGGCGTGGACATAGCATCGCTCGACGCGGCTCCTGACGTGTCTGCAGACGCCGGTTGCGACCCACCTGAGGCAGTTGAGACTCCACTCTGGGCGGGCGGTCCAGCTTGACCGCCATTTGACGCACCTTGGGCACCAGGGTCGCCAGGCTGTTGAGTTCCGGACTGTGCAGGGCTGCCACCACCGCCGCCGGTGGGCGACGCCGCACCAGCTCCTGATGCGGCATTTCCAGAATTTGCTCCGCCGTTCGCGGTTGACGATCCAAACGAACCAAATCCCGAAGACGAGCCGAAGGCCGATGATGAAGAGGAGCCAAACGCGGAAGATCCCCCGGCTTGCCCGGCGCTGTTAGTGGCCATCGCCGAAGCTGCAGTGCCCAGCACCGCGCCGCCCGTAGGTAATTGCAAAGTTTGCGGAGGTTTCAGACTTCCAATCAGCTGCCCGGCCGGACCCACATAAATCATCCGCCAGGAACCGTCTTCGGCATTCATAGGATCTTTGTAGGCTTGGCGCATGAACCGCAAAGAACCGGTTTTTGGCTTGGTCAGATCGTCGATGGAGGTCGGAAAGCGGCCCATCTTGCGGTAATACAATTTGACGCCGCGAACATATTGACGCCCACGCCAAATCATTTCCTTCTCTTTTTCGCGTTTCCCTTCCTGCAGGACGCGGGGGGCAACCGCCATCGCACCGATCAGCATGAGAGCGGTAAAAAATATCACCATCATCAGCGCGTAGCCATCCTCGCACCTTCGCGCGCGGCGCGTTGAGAAATTTAGCGGTTTGAAGAAATTTTCCCTCAAGCTGGTGGCGCCGCCTGCTCTTCCTGCAGCGTTACCGTGTTGCGGCGGCCGGTAGCAATCTCCTCGAATTCGAGGTTGGAATTGTTTATTTTGATGATACGGAAACGGCCCAGCAAGGTGTCACCTTCCCCGACAATAAAAACATCATCGCCATCAGACAAAAACGCGCGGCGCAAGGTTCCATTGGGAATTGTGCCGTATCCAAAATATTTCATGTTGCCGGGCAGCATCGGTGGTGGTAGTGGCGGCAAAATCGGAGGCCCTGGCGGTATGTGCTGGGCGATCTTGTTTTCCTTTGGCTGATCCTTTGGCGGCGCGATTTCGCTGAAGGGATTGCGTCCGAGGCTGTGATATTCGGTTTTCTGAGCAGCTTCCATCTTGTCGCGATGTAATTGAGGATTCTCAACGGCGAGTAACTGGTAATTCTGAAAAGTTGCCACATTCCCGGAGTTCGTCGCGGATGTAGTGCGATTGAAATACCACACTGCTCCCATGATCAGCACCAACACGGCAAGCACGGTCATTTGCCTCTTCTGGGTCATTTACGCGACTCGAAAATACGTTTTCATATGTACGGTTACTCGAATTGGCCCGTTGGCGCCCTGATTCTGAACATCGCTGGCCAGCGCCAGGCCATCTACCTCGTATAAATTTTTGGAGCGTTGCAATCCGTTCAGAAATCGCACTACGGCGGTATATTCTCCGTTCACGAGTAGATCAATATTCACTTCCTGCAAATTGCGCTTGGGAATTTCCTTTTGCTTAAAACTACGTCCTTCGATTTGCGCGCCGGCCCTTTTTGCGATTCCGTCGAGTTCGGCGGATACCGACGAGGAGGCGTTGCTGACCGGAAGCAAGGATTGCTCAAAGCGGTCGCAGTCTCTCTGGATCGCGGGAGTCAGCTGGCGGATCGATTCGCCGCGCTTGATGTCGGCGCGCAATAGTTCCATTTGCTGATTCTGCAGTGCCAGCTCCTGCTGCGGAGTGTGTGGCGCGGAGCTAAGTTGCCAACTGTACGCAGCGAGCGCCACGTCCGCGAGAACCAGGAGAGCCAGTGCGCCAATCACCAGTCGCTTTTGTAATTTAGCGTCGCGTTTCATCAGCTCCTCGAATAAACGGCGGTCAGCTCCACGACGCGCTGGTTGCCGTTCTTAGCAGGCAATTCGCTGTCGAGCTGGATGTCGCTGAATTGATGAGACTCTTCCAGAGCCCGAAGAAATTTCAATTTGGCGTCGTCGCTGGAGGCACCGACGGTGAGTTTTACTTCGACGTGTCCCTTGGCTTGTTTCGGCTCGATGCTTACTACCCGCACACCGCCGGGAAGAATGCGCTCCAGGTCCATAAACATTTGCGTCCAGTTGAAGCTTCGATTATCGATCAGGGAATTAAGGAATGCCGCGCGATCATGGAGTTTGGCGTTTTCGGGTTGAGCAAAGAAACGTTCCAGGTCGGCGCGTTCGGCTTGTAATTCTCCGATTCTGCGACTGGTAATTTCTGATTGAGCGCGCAAGCGCGCATCCACGTTCCGCACCGAGTACACGTGCCAACCCAAAGCGAGAAATATGATGCCGGCAACGGCGGCAACGAGGCCTGCGACCACCATGAAACGTCGATGTGTTTCCTGCGCTTTGGTGGCTAGATTAAGGCGAACTCTCATGTGCTAGAAACTCCGAACATTTTTGTGATTCTGGGTCCTGCTGATCTAGCCGCGGTGCATGGCCCAACCTACCAAACCTTCCAGTTCACGCTCTGCAAGAGGCCGAACATCGTCATGCACGCGCCCGCCGGCCACCGCGGAATGCAGCAAGGAACTTATTTCGCAGTGAAATTCTTCCTGGAAGGGCGGCAGAAATTCGGGTAAACGGGCGCCAAGTCCGGTGAGGCTCACGGCCTGGACCCCTTCCCGCCAGGTGTCTTGGTAGTAGGCTGCAACTGGATAAATTTCCTCCAACAACATTTGGGGCGTGAGCTCCAGGCCTTGCGCCGGCAGTTCCGTGCAGCGATACCCGCACAGGACGCCTTCGCGCACGATCACGGTGGTCAAGGAATTTTCCGAAACGCGAGCGAGCAGCGTGGGCTTCTGATCATCCAGCAACGTTATAGCGGCGAGTGACGAGCTGAGCACGACGCCTGGGCGCAACTCTAGCGCTTCGGCCAATGCCTCGTATTCGCGAACGATGCGGAGCCGGGCGAGCGCGGTGACAATGTCAACGCCATCTTCGCGCGGAGATTGGCGCATATAAGAAATCAAAGTTTCATCCACTTCGAAGGGCACGCTCTTCTTCAACTTCCAGCGCAACATCGGCTCCGCTTCCTGGGCCGAGCGCGGAAATTCGTCAAAATGCTGTACAAAAACTCTGATCACAGGATCGGGAAGGATGAGTGCAACGTCTTCATCTTTGGCTTTCAGCCTGGTGCAGGCGTTGCTGACGGCAAGTTTAACCGCCCCAGGATTTCCAAGGTTGGACTCGACCGCCGAGGGCACAATGGCGCCTTGCGGAAGGGTCTCGACGGCATAGCCGTCCAGCGCTCCGGTCCTCCCAAAGCGCGCCGCGGCCACACGCTCCGGAGTAATCTCCAGCGCCAGCGGCGGATGAGGCGTGGCGTCCAGCCACCGGGTGATCCGGCGGACTAACTCGCTTTTGTAAATTCCCTGGTGAAACGCGGTAGCGCTATTCAACGAAGGTCACCTTGTTGATTTCCTTCACGCTGGTAATTCCGTCGCGAATTTTCGCCAAGCCGCTTTCGCGCAGCGTGATCATGCCCTCATCGCGGGCGATGCGCTTAATTTCGGACGTGGGCCGGCGATCTACAATCATTTCACGAATGCGGTCGGTCAGATCAAGCAGTTCGCAGATCGCAGTGCGCCCGTGATAACCCGTACCCGAACATTCCAAGCAGCCTGCGCCTTCCATCAGGGTGACGCCACTCCATGCACCTGGATCAAGGCCGGCTTCCTTTAATTCGGTAGAGGAATAGTGTTTGGGCCGCCGGCAGTTCATGCAGATGATGCGCACCAGCCGCTGGGCCATGATGCAATTCAGAGCGGACACAAAGTTGTACGGCTCGACACCCATGTTGATAAAGCGGCCGATTACGTCGGTGACGTTGTTGGCGTGGACGGTGGTGAAGACCAAGTGACCGGTCAAGGCCGATTGAATGGCAATCTGGGCAGTTTCCTGGTCGCGGATTTCGCCGACCATGATTTTATCCGGGTCATGGCGCAAAATGGAGCGCAAGCCGCGGGCGAAGGTCAGGCCCTTTTTCTCGTTGACCGGTATTTGGGTGATGCCGCGAAGTTGGTACTCCACGGGATCTTCGATGGTGATGATCTTGTCTTCGTCGGACTTAATTTCATTGATGGCCGCGTACAGGGTGGTGGTTTTTCCGGAGCCGGTTGGACCGGTAACCAACACCATGCCGTATGGTTCGCGAATATAGCGGCGGAAACGACGCATTTCTTCCGAGGAGAAGCCGACGACGTCGAGGCTTAAGCTCTGGAATTTTTCGGAGAGGGTTTCCTTGTCGAGAACGCGAAGGACGGCGTCTTCACCGTGGCTCGCGGGCATGATGGAAACGCGCAAATCGATGTAGCGGCCTTTGTACTTGACGCGGAAACGCCCGTCTTGGGGGACGCGGCGTTCGGCAATGTCCAGATCGCTCAAAACCTTGATGCGTGAAATTACGGTCGAATGCCATTCCTTGGCGATGGGCTGCATGGCGTGCTGCAAAACACCGTCGATGCGGTACTTCACCGCGACTTCAGAGTCGCGCGCTTCGATGTGAATGTCGCTCGCTCTGCGTTCCAGAGCGGTGAAGATCACCGTTTCAACTAGCCGGACTACCGGGCTGACCGCGGTATCGCGGGTGAGGCGATCGCCGGAAATGGTTTCGTCGCTCTCGCCTTCGTCCTTCGAAACTTGAAGTGTGAACGCTTCGGTAGCTTGCTCGAGCACGCGTTGCGATTGTTCGGTACGTTTCAGAAGGTCACTGATTTGGTGAGCGGTGGCAACCTTGATAGCGAGTTTTTTTCCGAGAAGTAGCGGAAGCTCATCGCTGAGCAGCACCTGACTGGGATCTGCCACCGCGATGGACAGCAAATTGTTGTGAACTTCAAGGGGCACGAAGTTGTAACGGAACATCAAATCCGCGGGAATGGTGCGGAAAAGCTCGGGATCGATACGCTGCTCGCGGAGATCCACAAAGGTGCAGCGATAACGCTGCGCAAGTTTGCTGGCGAATTCGCGTTCGTGTTGCTCTTCGGCAGTGCCGGTTAGCCCTGCAGTTATAGGTGTGTAGTCTGTGGTTGCCATTACTTAATTCCGCCTGACATCGAAAGTGAGAATATAGGCAGGTAAAGTGAAATGAGTATGAATGCCACTAAAATTCCCATGAATATAAGCATGACGGGTTCGATGATCGAAACAAGCGCGCCCAGCCGCAAGGTTACTTCTTCCTCATAAAATTCCGCGATGCTGGTCAACATGGGTCCCAGCGCGCCGCTGCTTTCGCCAACTTCCACCATGTCTAGCGCCATTTCTGGCAATACCCCGGTGGCTGCCAGTGAACCGTGCAGCGATTCGCCTTCGCGTACCATCTGAGTGGCCCGAAGAATCGTGACGCGCAATAATTTGCTGGTCAGCGCATCTGAAGCCGTTTGTAGAGCGGTCACCAAAGTTGTGCCGCCAGTCAGCAGCGTTGCCAACGTTCGCGAAAATTGCGCGACCTGAAACTTCAGCAAAGTATCTCCGATGACTGGCAACTTGAACTTCAAGCGGTCAAAAGTGGCGCCCCCTTCGTCGGTTCTCGACCAGAGGAAGACTCCAAATGTAAGGACGGCCAGCAAGCCAATCGCTCCCAACACCACAAATCGATAATCCACTGTCAGGGCCATTAAAAGTTTTGTGGAGGTAGGGAGTTCCACGCCCAAGTCTCGATACAGGACCGCAAATTTTGGAACCACGAAGGTTACCAGGTAGGTGACAATGACCGTGGCCACCACAACCAAAAGCACCGGGTACACCAACGAAGCCAGGATTTTCTTTCGAACGCCGGTGCTCACTTTCTGGTAGGCGATGTAAAAGTCAAGAACACCAGCAAGGTTTCCGCTCTTCTCGCCTGCCAGAATAGCGGTGGAATAAACTTTGGAAAAAACTCCAGCCTCGTCGACTGCCTCCGACAAAGACTTCCCTTCGCGCACGCGATCGCGAATCTGGGTGATGACCGGACGTAGCTTCGGCGTGGTGGCGCGGGTGGCGAGCAAGTCCAATGCGCGCAAAATCGGTATCCCGGCTTTAATTAAGGTGTTGAACTGCTGATTCAGGATAAGGAAATCCGAGCCGCCGATTTGCCGCTGTTTGCGGCGATTCAGCAATCCGACCAGACTTCCACGCATTTCTACGGAGTAAACGTAAAAACCCCGGTCTACCAGTTTCTGGCGTGCTTCATCGAGAGTGCCGGCGGCCTCAACCTGCGAAAACACCCGGCCGTTAGCATCCGCCACGCGACAAACAAATTCCCCCATAGACCCTCAGTTTACCCCAAGTAAGATGTCGGCGCGGTCAACTGGGATGGTTGGCCGTTCCTTCCCGGAAATGGTACCCCCGAACGGGTCCTTTAGGGCAAGCGCTAGTCGGGATTTGCGGCTTGCGAAGGTAACTCCGCATTTACAATGGCGACTCCGGTTGGCGGCTGAAAATGAAACAGCGCTTCAGCGATCGGAGGATCATCAAGCCAGTGGGCGAAGTGAAATTCAATGCCGACGCCGCCTTTATTTCGAACTACGATGCGCACAAGCTCTCCAGATTCGCGCGCGATTTCGAGCAGCACCGTGTCTTCCTGTTCACTTTGTTGCGGCTCAAGGCTGGCCGAGGCTGGGCTGCGTGTTTCGCCTTGTTTCGTACTTTCAGTGCGGGACTTGGCAGCACCGCGAACGGTGCAAGTAAAAACGGCATCGCCGGCCCGTTCCGAGGCCTCATCGGGCCCCAGTTCAATTCGTGCGCACACCCGCGATACCTTCGTCTCGCCGGCCAGGAGCGCCAACGGCGTTCGCCAGTCGGTGCTTTGTTTTGCGGGCACGCGCGTCACAGTGTGATCGGCAGGGACGTAAAACCAGGCCATCTTGCCGTCTATCAAAAATAAATTATTTTCCGGAGCCGCGTATTCCCAACGCATTTTGCCAGGTCGCCGAAAATATGCAACGCCGGATTCGACGCGCACGGTCCGGCCATTTTCGGTGTAGCGTTCTAGAAAAGTCGCCTGCAACGTTTTGGCCGCACGGTAACGATGTTCCATGCGGCGAATGGGTTCAAGTTCAGGGGAGGTTGCGGAACCGGCCGGACGCACAGAAAGCAGAAACACTACCGTCAGAGTAGTGGCCACTACGGCTGCAATGACGGAATGCGAAGAAGAATATCGATCGACGTGAAGGCGACGGCCAGTACATCCCACGTAGGTATTATAGCAAGGTGCGCTTATCCTCGCGCTTCTAGCGCGTTTACTGCGAAACCATTTAAATCGGCGGTAGACCTGACGTAGGACATGCGTTTTGCACCGCCCCATTTATATCGCGGCGAATCACACCGGACCCGTCCGAACAATAGCTATTCTGGCCAGATTGCCCGGGAGCCGTAGGCACGGCAGTAGAATTAAACGTGGTGTTAGGATTGGCAGACGTGCCGGCACCGCCGGCAGCCACCGACGTAAACGTATACCCGTTCTTCGTGCCGGCGCCCAAATTGCTATCGAGCAAACACGCCACTAGTGCAGTGGCCGCAGGGCAGCCCACAGCCGGGGTGCTAAGATTTACCAGAGCCCCGTAGCCCAAACCGTAGGTCGAGCTATAGGACACTTGCGCAGTATTTATCACGCGGATTGAGGCTACCGCGGAAGCTTCGTTGGCAGCAATTTTGGAACGCAGCATGTTTGGAACGGCAATGGCGGCGATGATCAAAATTATGGCCACGACGATCAGCAATTCGATAAGAGAGAAGCCCTTCTGCCCCTTCATCGCATGTTCTCCTTAATGCCGGTGTGAAGCACACTCTGCTTGTTAAGACGCTGCAGGTGCAGCCGCAGAATCTGCGGGTTAAAAAAAGGGCACGGGTGAAAATCCCCGTGCCCTTCGTTGAGCGATTACGGCTAGCCCGAAGGCCGACAGATGTCAGCCTATTACAGGGGGTTCAAGGCCGAGGTGCCGCAGTTTGCCGGAGCTGCTGCGCCCGTAGGATCGCGGCGGAGGACGCCGGAGCTATCCGAACAGAAGCTGCTCTGTCCAGTTTGGCCCTGAACCACGGGGTCTGCCGTGGAGTTAAATAAGGTGAACGGGTTCAGGTTTGTTCCAAGGCCGCCAGCCGGTACAGATGTGAAGTTGTATCCGCTCTTGGTGCCGGCTCCGAGGTTGCTGTCCAGCAAGCAAGCTACGAGAACGGTAGCACCTGGGCAACCGCCGTTAGGCGTGCTCAGTGATGCAAGAGTTGTGTATCCCACTCCGTAGGTCGAGGAGAAGGTGACCTGAGCGGTGTTAATGGTGCGAAGCGAACCAACTGCCGAAGATTCGTTTGCCGCCATCTTCGAGCGCAGCAAGTTCGGAATCGCGATGGCCGCGATGATCAAAATGATCGCCACGACGATCAGCAACTCGATAAGTGAGAAACCCTTCTGCTTCTTCATGAAATCTCCTTGAGAGTTAACGTAAGTGTATGCCAGAGCACATAGCAAGAGTATGCACGACAGAGCCCAAACTGGGCTGATCCAAGGGCCTTGATAAGAACGGCATCTCTCTCATATTGCGGGACTTACTTGACCAGGGACAAGGTGATAATTCCATTTTCGCCCGAGATGATGCCGATCCGACGTTTTTTGTCATTACCCAAGTGACACTATTTGATACTTCGACGAGGATCACTGCGCGTTATCTCTAACGACGCCGGCTGTTGCAAGAGCTTTTTGCTGAACCCCAGGAACTTCCGCTCGACTGGTCGAGCCACCGCACTCTTCGCCTCGTTCACTTCAAGCTTCAGTCGGCGTGTAAGAAAACGCGTGACACTCGTCATCACTCGGCGACTACTACGCCCGCTGCTGACTTCTGCCGCGCGGTCAGAATGGATTGCTCCACCCTCCGTCACGATTCCGTAACATGCAGCAGATCTCCTGAGGTAAGTTCGACCTATGAGCTTCGCGGTCAGTTGCCCGCTCGCCCGACACCGTAGGCCTCAAATCCAGTTCTTGTCCATCGGCTCGCGTGTTTGTTCCACGCTTCCTTCAGGTCCCATCTCACGACGATACCCTTGCGTTTCACTAACTCTTCTCCTCCATCAGGATGAGTAGAGGACTTTCACCTCCAAGTTGTCGAACTTGCTCAGCGCACAACAAAAAAAGAGCACGGGAGGAATCCCGTGCTCTCTGTGTTGTAACGGCCGGATGCGCCGTCTCAACGTACAATCTATCCTATTACAGGGGGTTCAAGCCGGAAGTACCGCAGTTCGCCGGAGCCGCTGCGCCCGTAGGATCGCGGCGGATGACGCCAGAGCTATCCGAACAGAAGCTGCTCTGTCCAGTTTGGCCCTGAACCACAGGGTTGGCGGTCGAGTTAAACAAAGAGAACGGGTTGAGGTTTGTTCCAAGGCCGCCAGCCGGTACAGATGTGAAGTTGTATCCGCTCTTGGTGCCGGCTCCGAGGTTGCTGTCCAGCAAGCAAGCTACGAGAACGGTAGCACCTGGGCAACCGCCGTTAGGCGTGCTCAGTGATGCAAGAGTTGTGTATCCCACTCCGTAGGTCGAGGAGAAGGTGACCTGAGCGGTGTTAATGGTGCGAAGTGACCCGACTGCTGAAGCTTCGTTAGCGGCCATCTTCGAGCGCAGCAAGTTCGGAATTGCGATCGCTGCGATGATCAAAATGATCGCCACGACGATCAGCAACTCGATAAGAGAGAAACCCTTTTGCTTCTTCATGACTGTTGTATCTCCTTGAAAGACTCGTTGAGAGTATTGTAGTGCCAGAGCACACCTACAGTAAGGGCAAGTCGGATGCCAGTCGGAGAACCCTAAGTTGGACACAGCACGATTCAGCTAAACAGTTTATATTCATATGTTTATAGGTATCCAGATCACCGGATACTTCCCCGCTTCGGTGCAAACCTCGCAAATGTGCCCATTTTTGTCATCCTGGGTTGACCAAAAGGGTCGTCAAAATGTGTCAAGGTCCCAACGTGGTCGAAGCACCAAGGACTAAACCCCAAGCGTCTATTATAACTGGATGGCAAATACCTAAAGATTATGTTTTTTCGCGTAGTGCCGGAAGGACCGATAGCTGATATTTAGAAGTCCCGCGGCCTCTGTTCGGATGCCCTTGGCGGCTTCCAAGGCGGCGACCAAGTAACGACGCTCCGCTCCCGCAACCTCCTTCTCAAAATCGACTCCACGTTCCGGGAAGCTGACATGTGGGGTGCCGTCGGTTTGACTGGAAATGGCTGACGAGTATCCAGCGATGCGGTCCGGCAAAACGCGCAAAGTAATTTCGGCGGTGGTTTCCAAGGCAACAGCCCGCTCCATGGTGTTCTCCAGTTCCCGAACGTTTCCAGGCCAGTCATAAGATTCGAGTTTTCGGACCGTTTCCGGAGAAATACCTTCGATAGGCTTTTCCATGATTTTGCGGAATTTTTCGAGGAAATGCCGCGCCAGAAGCGGAATATCTTCCTTACGTTCCCGGAGGGACGGTAGTTGAACGGGGATCACGCTGAGGCGGTAATAAAGGTCTTCGCGGAATCGGCCCTCGGCAATCTCCTTTTCGAAATCTTTATTGGTGGCAGCTATGATACGGACATCCACGTCGGTTTCTTCGGTGCTACCGATGGGCCGCACCTTGCCTTCCTGTAATACGCGGTAAAGCCGCACTTGCATGGTCAGGCTCATATTGCCGATTTCGTCCATGAATAGTGTTCCACCATTAGCGGCCTGGAATAGGCCATGGCGATTGTCGTTGGCACCGGTAAAGGACCCCTTCATGTATCCAAACAGTTCTGATTCCAGAAGGGTTTCCGGAAAAGCGCCACAATTGATGGTGATAAACGGGGCTTGAGCCCGCGCGCTATTTTCGTGAATCGCTCGCGCCACCAGTTCCTTACCTGTGCCGCTTTCGCCGGTGATCAGTACACGGCTGGTCTGCGGAGCGACGGTTTGAATTAAATCAAAAATCGCGCGCATTTTTGGGCTTTGCCCGATGATATTGTCCAGACCGGTCAGTCTGCGTAACTCACGACGCAGGTAGCCCGCTTCTTTTTTCCAGCGTAAATTCTCCGAAACTTCGCGGACGGCGCGGCGAAGTTGATCGACGAGCTCATGGTCTTTGATGACATAGCGGTCGGCGCCAGAATTGATCGCTGCGATGGCGGTTTCCACCGTAGGCACGCCGGTGATCAGCAGGAAAAAACAATCCGGAGCAATTTCCTTGGTGAATTTCAGGAGATCGACGCCGCCCTCGCCGGGCATGCGGATGTCCGAGATAATGATGTCAAAAATCTGGGATTCCAGTTTGCGCTTGGCGCCTTCCACGTTGTTGGCGATTTCAACGCGATAGCCTTCCTTGCGAAAAGTGATCTCCAGAAGTTCGCAGATGGATTTTTCATCATCCACCACCAGGATATGCGGCATTTCCCGCACAGTTTCTTTCGCCGCTGTTTTAGCGCCTTGCATAAGACCTCACAAGACTTCTCCACGCGATTTTGTCGATGCGACGTATTCACACAACTCGCGGCAACTCCACGATAAATTCTGCGCCATGATTTTTTTCTGAAATGACACTAATTCTTCCACTATGCGCCTGCACAATTTGGTAAACGATGGAAAGGCCCAACCCCGTGCCGCCTTCGAATTCGGATTGCAGGGGCTCGAAAATCTTGGCCCGCTGCTTGGCGTCCAGCCCTACGCCAGTGTCGGAGAACGCGATGCGGAGCCAGAAGGGTCTTTCTTCGATGCGCACTGTTAAAGTCCCACCGCTGGGCATGGCGCGCAAAGCGTTGTCACAAAGATTCCAGAAAACCTGTTTGATCTTGCCGGCATCGACGCGGGCACGCAGCTCCTGTCCATTAAAGGAGCGCACCACGCGAAAATTTGGACCAATCTCGGGCTTCTTTTCAATTAGGGTGAGAGTTTCATCCAACAACCAGCGCACATCGGCATCCTGAAACTCGTAGGTTTTTTCGCGGGAATATTTCAAGAAATCAGTAATGATGTTATTCAAGCGTTGAGATTCCCTGCTGACTATGTTGACGAGATGTTTTTCGTCGTCTTCCAGAGGCACGAGCCGGGCCAACTCCTTTACCGCCCCGGCCATGGCAGTTAGCGGTTGGCGGATTTCGTGGGCGATGGCCGCGGAAAGCCGACCGAGGGCGGCCATGCGTTCCTTAGTGGCGACTTCCTGTTCCAAGCGCCGAAGCTCGGTGAGATCCTGGAAATTGAAGACATAACCGCTACGACTATTATCCCGAGAGCGCAACGGAGACACGCTGATGCCGATGTAACGCTGTTGTCCATTGGGGGTGCGAAAGTCGATCTCCTTGCGGCGAGGAACGTTTTCCAGGCCATGTTCGCCGGGCAACCAGAAGTCAGCGTTGAGTTCCTGCAACAACCGGCCCCGAAGTCCAGCGAAGCGATGACCGAGAATTTCTTCTCCGGTGCGATTTAGAAGGAGGATGCGGCCTTCCAGATCGGTGGTCACCAGACCGCCGCGCATGGAATGAACGATGTCTTCGGTGAAGTCCTGCAGGTCGCGTAACTCTTCGCGCTTTTCGTCCAGTTCGGCGCCTTTTCGGCGAAGAGATTGCGCCAAAAAACTGGCCAAGTAAACTACCGCGAGAAAGCCGAAAAGGGTGCTCAAAAACCACGTTCGCAGGCTTTCGCCAGTAGCAGTTCCCACGTAGGTGCGCGAAATCTTCTCGTTAAATGCCAGTGCCGCCATTCCGCCCAGTATTACCAAGCAGAAAACCGCGGTAGCAAATGCCAGGGTGCGCGAAAACAAAATGCTAGCGACAATAATCACCAGCAGATATAGCGAAATGAAGTAGCTGTCTTGCAGTCCGGTGACGTAGACCAGCGCGGAAATCATGACTATGTCGCAGGTAACTTGCAGTCCGCCATGCCATGGGGCTTGCGGAAGCCATCGCAGCAGAATCAGATGGAGAATACCCAGGGTTATCCAAAAAATGATGAGTGGCAGGAAAAAAGCTTTACCGGGGGACGCCGGCACATATTTCGGCCATACGACGCCCACGGCCAGAATCAACGTGATCATCAACAGGCGAACACGCGTCAGCCATTCTAGCCATTCCTTCATGCTGGCACTTTGCTGCATTTTTCGCCCGCGCCCTGCTAGCCCTTAGCCCCGGTGTTCAATATAAAAGAAAAAAAAACCGGGCTGCAATTCCCCGCAGCCCGGCCAACTTATCCACGAACTGGTCCGACGCCAGGCACCTAATGCGCTTCGGAGAGTTTTCCGATGAGGGTGAAAAGCGGCAAATACATGGAGATGACAACGCCGCCAACGACCACACCAAGGAAAACGATCATCACCGGTTCCATAGCTGTCAACAAATCTTTCACTGCCGCGTCTACCTCTTCTTCGTAGAAGTCGGCGATTTTCTGCAGCATCGCATCCATGGCGCCGGTCTGTTCGCCGACCGCGATCATTTGGGTCACCATGCCCGGAAATACGTTGGAGTCTTTCAACGGTTCGGTCAGGGATTTACCTTCCTCCAGCGCTTTGCGAACCTTTTGCAACGCGCGCTCCACCACTGCGTTTCCGGAAGTCTTAGCTGTGATGTCCAAACCTTCGAGAATGGGTACACCGCTGGAGATCAGCGTGCCAAGCGTGCGAGTGAAACGCGCCACGGCAATCTTCCTCATCAACAAACCAAGGACCGGGAGTTTCAAAATAATGGTATCGAGAATAAATTTCCCCCCTGGCGTCCCATACCACACCTTCAATCCGAAAATTCCGCCGATGATACCCGCAACGATAAACAGGCCAAAATAGCTGCCCACGAAATTGCTCATGGCGATAACGATTTTTGTGGGTAGGGGCAGTGTGACACCGAGACCGGCAAACAACGTCGCGAAAATCGGAACAACCTTCCAAAGTAATAGGAAGATCACGAGACCCGCAATGGTTAGAACGCCAACGGGATAGACCAATGCGGATTTTACGGCTCGCTGCAGCTTGACGTTCTTTTCAATGTAAGTGGAGAGGCGTTGGAGAATAATGTCGAGAATACCGCCCGTTTCTCCGGCTTCCACCATGTTGACGTACAGGCCGTCAAACACTTTTGGCGAGCTGCGCATCGCTGTCGAAAGGGTTGAGCCGCCTTCCACCATCGATCGTGTGTTGACCAGCACTTTCTGAAAGAATTTGTTCTCCTGCTGGCTGGCCAGGATTTCCAAGCACTGCACCAACGGCAGACCGGCGTCGATCATCACCGAAAATTGGCGGGTGAAAATCGCCAATTCTTTGGCATTCACGCCGCCGCCAAAGGTGGGCATGTTGAACTCTTTGCCCTTCTCTGACATCTTGGTGGGGGTGATCTGCTGGCGTCGTAACAAATTTTGTAGATCCGCTTTGCTGTTGGCGGTCATCACTCCGCTCACACTCGAGCCGGAGCGATTTGTTCCTTGATATTTAAAGTCCGGCATGTGATGCCCTCCTCAGTAACTTGATACCGTCAAAATTGTTCGTATTCATGGTGCTATCTCCGTTCAACGCTTACTCGTAACCGGCGCCTTCACTTGCGCCTTCATGCTGCCGCCGCCGGCAGTTGGGGTCGAAACCACACCACGGTTAATCATGTCCTGGAGTTCGTCCGCGTTTGACGAACGAGACAGAGCGATTTCCAACGTGATGGCTTTGGACAGATAGGCATTACAAAGACCCTGATTAAATGTTTGCATGCCTGTTTGTCCGGTTCCGGTTTGCATGGCGGAATATATCTGGTGAATTTTGTCCTCACGGATCAGGTTGCGGATCGCCGCGGTGGGCACCAAGACTTCCATGATCATGGCCCGACCGCGGCCGTCGGAACGCGGTAGCAGCGCCTGGCACAAAACCCCTTCCAGTACCATGGAAAGCTGGGCCCTGATTTGGGGTTGCTGATGCGAAGGAAACACGTCGATGATGCGGTTGATGGTGGAAGCCGCGGAGTTGGTATGCAGCGTGGCGAAGGTCAAGTGGCCGGTTTCGGCAATGCGCAGCGCGGATTCAATGGTTTCCAGGTCGCGCATTTCGCCGATGAGCACCACGTCGGGGTCTTCGCGCAATGCGGCTCTCAACGAGTTTGCGAAAGAGTGCGTATCCGCGTGTACTTCTCGCTGGTTCACCAGGCACTTTTTGTGGTTGTGCAGAAATTCGATGGGATCTTCGATGGTGATCATATGCTCTTCACGTTCCGCATTGATCTTGTCGAGCATGGCGGCGAGCGTGGTGGATTTGCCAGAGCCCGTGGGGCCGGTAACGAGGACGAGCCCGCGCGGCTTGTCGCACATACCGCGCACTACAGCGGGCAGGCCCAACGCATCGAAGCCTTTGATCTCCCATGGAATGGTACGAAATACCGCGCCCACGGCTCCGCGTTGATTGAAAACGTTTCCGCGGAAGCGCGCCAGATTCTTCAGGCCGAAAGAAAAATCGAGCTCCAGATTTTCCTCGAAGCGATGTTTCTGCGCGTCGGTCAGTACGCTATAGGCGAGCGATTTGGTGTCCGCCGCAGTTAGTGGCGGCATGTCCAGAGGACGGAGATGCCCGTGTACGCGCACACGTGGCGCGCTATTGGTCGTGATGTGCAGGTCGCTGCCGCCCATCTCGATCATCTTTTTTAGTAATTCGCTTAAATTCACTCCGGCCATGGTTCACTCTTATCCTTACAAAACTGTTTCGCGTACCACTTCTTCCATCGTGGTCTGACCCAGGGCCACCTTGGTCAGTCCGCTGCGTCTTAATGTAATCATTCCCTGCTCAACGGCCTTCTTTTTCAGTTCCAACGCCGAAGCTCCCACGAGGATTAACTCGCGAAGCTCGTCATTTATTTCCATGACTTCATAGAGTCCGGTGCGTCCTTTGTATCCACCTTTGTTGCAAACATTGCAGCCTTTGCCGTGATAAATCTTTGTGGTCTTGGCTTCTTCAAGGCTGTAGCCGGCATCGATCAGCGCCTGCTCTGGAACCTCCAGCTCCACTTTGCAATTCTGGCATATGCGGCGCACGAGTCTCTGCGCGCAGATTAAGTTCACGGAAGTGGCCACGAGAAAAGGTTCGATGCCCATGTTCATCAAACGACTGATAGTGGACGGGGCGTCATTGGTGTGCAGCGTGGATAAAACTAAGTGGCCGGTGAGCGCGGCTTTTACGGCAATTTCTGCGGTTTCAAAATCGCGGATTTCGCCGACCAAGATGATATTGGGGTCCTGGCGGAGAAAGGCACGCAGAGCGGCAGCGAAGTTAAGGCCGATCTGGTCTTTCATCTGCACCTGGTTGATTCCGGCCAACTGAAATTCGACGGGATCCTCGGCTGTCATGATATTGGTGTCCACCTTGTTCAGTGTGGACACCGAGGAGTACAGCGTGTTGGTTTTTCCGGAGCCGGTTGGCCCGGTAACCAGCACCATGCCATACGGCCTGAAAATATTGCGTTCGAATTTCGTCAGAGACTCTTGCTCGAAACCCAGCTTGGTCATGTCCAGGCGGAGGTTTTCTTTGTCCAACAAGCGCATGACGATTTTTTCGCCATACAAGGTGGGTACCGTGGAGACGCGGAAATCCAATTCCTTCTTCTTTCCGTCGGCGCGGTACTTGATCATGATGCGCCCGTCTTGAGGTAGCCGCTTCTCCGCGATGTCCAGCTTGGCCATGATTTTGAGACGGCTAGTAATGGCGTCTTTCAATCGGAGTGGCGGACTCATCACCGTTTGCAACTGGCCGTCTACACGGAATCTCACGCGCATTTCCAGTTCGTAAGGCTCGATATGAATATCGCTGGCGCCGCGCTTCACAGAATCGGTGAGAATGAGGTTCACCAGTTTGATAATGGGCGCTTCTTCGGCGGCCTTCTCGAGCGTCGCGGTGTCGAGTTCCGCGACTTCCGCGGCGAGCTCCAACTCCTGGTCTTCATCGACCAGATCCTTCATGAGGTTGCTGAGTTCTTCGTGATTGTTGGATGAACCGCCGTAGAAACGCGAAATTGCGTCGCCGATTGCGGACTCCGAAGCCACCACGGGTTCCACGTTGAAGCCGGTCATGAACTTGATATCGTCCATGGCGAAGACGTTAGTGGGATCAGTCATCGCAATGGTGAGAACGGAGCCGACGCGGGAAAGTGGAATCACCTGATAACGCAGCGCGGTGTCTTGGGGAATCAACTTAATGACGATAGGATCGATTTCGTAATACTTGAGATTTATAGAGGGAACACCGTATTGCCTGGAGAGCACGCCGGTAATATCGTCGTCGGTAATGAAACCCATCTTGGTCAGGCAGCTTCCCAGCTTGCCACCATTGGAGCGCTGAAATTCGAGCGCTTTGGAGAGCTGGTCCTGCGTAATCAAGCTCTCTTTAACTAAGATTTCACCTAAACGGACGGACATCCGCAGTCACTCCTGGCGCACTAGACAGCCAACGCTCACATTAACAAATGCCAAAGCGCACAGTGGCGCGAATTTCGGACGTAGTTCTGAAGTGGCTAATACCTGCACGTTGGTGCAGGTTGCCAGCCATTCGGACAGGTGGGATTCTTGACTTGGTCTCACGCGGTGGCTATCGTGCCAAATAGATGTCTTCTTTGTTTCCATTTCGCGTTTAGACACCAGACTGGACCATCAGGCAAAAAGTGTCTGTCGGTGTTTGGAGCGTGCTGGAGCGCTCTGCCAGCGGTGATTAACAACTTTGTGATGATGCAGACACGAGTCACCAGCACGAAGCTTTCGGCATCTCACGGCGCATTAAACGGTGCAGGACGATGAGTCGGCTTACTTCCAAACAACGCTGGGGATTCGCTGCCGGGGCGCTATTCCTCATCTTATTGCTCGCGGCGGTGTTTACTTTTGGGTCGCTGGGAGTCCCATTCGAACCTAAAAACTGGCGCGACGTATTGACCCTTTATGCAGTTTCGAGTTTTATCACCGCGGCGCTGCTTACTTTCGGTTTGATACTCGGTCGCACCGCTTTACGACTGTGGGCGGAACGGCGTAAGGACCAGCTAGGCGCGCGGTTCAAGACCAAGATGGTCGTTGGGGCCATGGCAATTTCCTTGCTCCCGGTATTGTTCATGTTCTTTGTCAGTTATTCGCTATTGAATCGCACGCTGGGCAGGTGGTTTCCGCGGCCGCTCGAAATCGCCTCCGAGCAAACACAATTACTGCTGAACGATTTGGGACGGGGCCAAATTCCGCGATTGCGAAATATTGCCCACCAGATTGAGCCGCTGTCGAGCAAGCCGTTAGGCGAATTTCTCGGACGCGCTTTCGCGGAAGGCGCTGACGCGGTGTGGGTTCTCGATAAAAATGGTAACCCCGTCAGCGGAGGAGTAATTTGTGACAACCCTCCGGAGGTCCGCGACGCGAAGACTTGCATGGTGCCCAGCGTTTTGGGTAAGCAGGTGCGGGTGCTACAGAGTGGAATTGAGATCTGGGAGGCCGGCAATTTCACTTATTCTGGCGCGCGAATCCCAACCAATGATTCCCATGGGCCTTCTGGATTTTTGTTAACGGCGTATCGCTCCAATGCCACTTTCCTGGACCGTCTGAACCAGATTCAAACGCAAACCGGCCAGTATTACGCGGAGAAACAGAGTCTGCGCGCGTTGAAACGGCAAATGTTGTTGATCCTGCTGTTCTTCACCATGCTTGTACTTTTCTCCGTGATGTGGGTGGCGTTATTTCTTTCCAAGCAAGTTACCGTACCCATTCAAGCTCTTGCCGAGGGCACCCGCGAAATCTCTTCTGGGAATTTTGATTATCAAGTTCCCGACCAAGTACAGGATGAACTGGGTATCCTGGCGCGTTCATTCAATAACATGACCAAGCAGTTGCGCGATAATCGCGCGCAAATCGATCAGTTCACGCGCAATCTGCAACAAGCAGTACAGGAACTGGAACGACGTCGCCAGCTAATGGAGACGGTGTTAGAGAATATTCCGACCGGCGTTGTCTCGCTGGATGCCAGCGGCGCGATTCTGCGCTGCAATACTGCTGTGAATGGAATGTTGGGAGCGAATTCGCGCGACAAACAATCGCTGGATGATTTATTGGGGGCGGAAGCTTCTCGCGCGGTGCAATACCTGATGCGACGTTCTTTGCGTATGGGCGTAGTGTCGCGAGAAATTGAAACCGTGGTGGGCGGACGTGTTTTACATCTAGCCGTCACGGTCAGTCCTTTGGGGCCCCGGCGTGGCAATACCGGCTACGTGCTGGTGCTTGATGACCTCACCGAAATGTTGCGTTCGCAAAAATCTGCCGCGTGGCAGGAAGTGGCGCGGCGTATTGCTCACGAGATAAAAAATCCGCTGACGCCAATTCAGCTTTCTGCGCAACGATTGTTGCGCTTCCTTGATCGCCGGACTACTTCGGACTCGAAGCCAGTCGACGCCGAGCTAACTACCCTCGTTCAGGAGTGTTCGCGGTTGATTGAACGTGAGGTGTCGACCTTGTCGGGGCTGGTCAATGAGTTTTCTCAGTTCGTACGATTCCCTACCGCCAAGTTGGTGGCCACGGAAGCCAATACGATCGTTCAGGAAGCAATAGAAGTGTTCTCCAATCGGCTGGATGGCGTGACCATCAAAACCATGCTGGCGGAGAACCTTCCGCAAGTGCGCGCCGACGCGGGATTGTTGCGAAGCGTGTTGATCAATTTGATCGACAATGCCGCCGAATCGCTGGAGCATTCCAGCGTTCGAGAAATCGTCGTTTCAACGCGGAATCACGTGGAGGCTGAATCGGTCGAGATTTCGGTTGCCGACACCGGTCACGGTATTTCGCCCGAAGATAAAGACAAGCTCTTCTTGCCGCAATTTTCCACCAAGGACCGCGGCACGGGCCTGGGTTTGGCCATTGCCGCGCGCATTATTGCCGAGCATGGCGGCACTATTCATGCCGAAGACAATCATCCGGTGGGTTCGCGTTTTCTGATTGAGTTGCCGGTTACGGAAGCAGTGCCCGTGACGGTGGGCGAGCCACAGACGCCGGCGCCGGAATCTACACGATGATTCCCAAGCCCCATCTCTTGATCGTTGATGATGAACCGGGGATTCGCGAATCTTTGGCGTCCATTTTGCGCGACGAGGGCTATCTTGTGGACGCTGTCGGGTCAGCCGAGGAAGCGTTGGAACGCGTGGCTGCGGGCGAACTGGAATTAATTCTTCTGGATGTGTGGCTGCCGGGGATGGATGGGTTAGAGGCCTTGAGCCGCATTCAGTCTGGCGCGCATCCGCCGGCCGTCATCATGATCTCTGGCCACGGCACCATCGAAACTGCGGTGCGCGCTACCAAGCTCGGGGCATTCGACTTCATTGAGAAGCCGCTGTCACTGGAGAAAATTGTTTTGCGGGTGCGCAACGCGGTGCAGCAGCGGCGCCTCGAAGAAGAAAATCAAACTCTTCGCAATCAATTGGGGCACCGCTATCAGGTGATCGGCGACAGCATCCCTATGAAGGCGTTGCGGCAACAGATCGCCGTGACTGCTCCTACAAATGGGCGGGTTTTGATTTACGGCGAGAGTGGTACCGGCAAGGAATTGGTCGCGCATGCGTTGCACGCGGCGAGCTTGCGAACCAAAGGCCCCTTTGTGGAAGTGAACTGCGCGGCGATTCCGGATGAGTTGATTGAGTCGGAGCTTTTCGGCCACCTGAAAGGCAGTTTCACCGGGGCGACGGAAAACAAGATTGGAAAATTTGAGAAAGCGGACGGCGGCACCCTATTCCTCGACGAAATTGGGGACATGAGTCTGCGCACGCAATCGAAAGTGTTGCGAGTTCTGGAAGAGCAGCGTTTTGAGCCGGTGGGCTCAAATCAGACGATTACTGTGGACGTGCGGGTTATTGCCGCGACGAATAAGAACCTTGAGCAGGAAATAGCGCACGCACGTTTCCGTCAGGATCTTTTCTATCGCCTGAACGTAATTCCCTTTTTCGTTCCGCCCCTGCGTGACCGTTTGCAGGATATACCCACGCTGGCGCGTTATTTTTTGAACGAGTTTAGCGGAGCATATGGCAAAAAGGGTCGGGAATTAAGCGATCCCGCGATGGATATTCTGGTGCGTCATCCGTGGCCGGGAAACGTTCGAGAGTTGCGCAACCTGGTCGAGCGCCTTGTGATCGTCTGCCCCCAGCCACGCATCGAACCTCATCACTTGCCACCAGAATTATTTCGAGGCGTGGCCGAAAGTCCGCAGCAGCCCTATTCCACATTGTATGAAGCGCGTAGCGCGTACGAGCGGGAATTTATCCTTCGCAAATTGCAGGAAAACCGTTGGAATATGACGCAGACCGCAGGCGCTCTTGGGCTTGAACGCAGTCACCTCTACCGCAAAATGAAAAGCCTGGGTATCGCCGCCCCGGACTAACACGAGCCGTGATTAAGCGTCGACTGCCTCACTCAAATGTGAGCACCGCCGTTAACCAGGCTTAACCTTCGAAGGCCCGCTGCACCTCGTCGCGGGCGATTTGTTCAGAGGTGTAATCGACGGGATCGTATTTCCAGACAGGAGTCTCGCCAACGAGCATTAGACGATACGTCTTATCCCGGCTACCTCGGATGGCACGATTGGCCCGATCAAGGCGAACCACGTTATCTACCTCTTCCACTTTTAATGAAAATTTGTCGGCATTCGCATCCTGCGAAAACCGAATATATTCCTGGCCCATCTCTTGGTTTACTTCTGCAACGGCCTTCTGCGCTGCCTGGCACACTTCGTCCCACTTTTTATCGAGCTGTACATCCAGCTTGTCGTCCTTGACCAGCTCCTTCTTTTTTCGTTCCACAAGGTTCTTGGCCCAATCTGAAGTGTCCATGAAAGCTCCCCGGGTATTTGTCGTGTTGAATTTGTTGAGATAAATCTGTTTTCGTTTGCGGTCTTTCTTTAGCTTAAGCTCTTGGAATCGATGCGGCTCTCAATTTCCCCATTGGAACTTCAGAACCGGAGCGCATTTTGCACCGCTGAGTTTGATTGCCGTAGTGCCTCCGGACTTTCCCGCCACGAATGGCTGCATAGGAACTTGGTACTCGCCATTGGCATCCATTTGGTCGGTAAGCGTATGAGTTTGTGCGTAAGATGTAGACTCAAATCCAACCGATTCATTGGGCTGAAATCCTCTTCCGCGAATCAGGACTAGCTCATTTTTCAGACGGAGACTTACTACTTCGAGCGTACAACCGTTGTCTGTGGCTTGAATTGGGGCGGGGACGACCGCAAAAAATATTTTTGCTTTTTGGTCCTGGGAGACCAGGGCCAAGCGATAGATTTCGCCATCGAGAGGATAAAAAACCAACTTTACTGGGACATCTTTTCTTTCCGGCTTGTCCGGATGACTACATTGATCGGTGGCCCTCCCGGCGCAAACGACGAGTCCATCTTCCAATATGCTGAGACCGGCGATGGAAGGAGCGGGATCAGGATAGTTGGGAGGCCAGTCCACTAGCGTGTACGTTGGATCCTTGGGGGCGCCGGTGACGAAGATGTGATATTGGACTTCGAGTTTTCCCTTGATGTTGGCTCTGGAGATTTCGCGGAGCTGGGCGCTCATGCCGGGAGTGGACATGGTGCCTGCCAGCCACCTTTTTGTGGCGGTCACGGTGCGTTGAGCGGCGGCGTTGCCGGCAAGAGGATCAGGATTAGAATTTGGCTGCGTTGCAGGACTGACAGTGGCTGTGGGTTGAGATTGCCAATGGGGTGCAGCGGACTGCGCCCTGACCGGTTGGAAAGCAGTGGCACAAGTTAGCCCCGCGAAATACAGCCAACCGACGATCGAAGTCCAACGAAGTCCGTCCATTTTCCCCCCGGGCGATACATTGGATGCCGGCAGGTTTATTATCGGTTTTCGAAACCGGCGAGGGCCAACCACGCGACCAACGTAGCGCATTTTTCGTCAGCGCTCCACGGGCTCCCTTGGGGTCGACCCATTTCGGCTATGCGAACTTTTAATTTTGACTCCGGAATGTGCAGCTGCTTCGCGGCAAATTTATAGAGATCACGTTCGGGAACGCGGACGCATCGCAAATTTAAGTCCTTGGCAGCTTTGGCGATGGCGGCCCGGTACAATTCGCCTTCAGCGGTGTGCACCATGGGGTGCGATCGCAGCGTGGCTTCGAGGGAAGGCAGCGCGCGGCCCGAAGCGAGAACAATTCCGCAACAAGCGGTCGTGTAACCCTGGCTGTTGATCGCATCCGCAAAGGACCGCACGCTTAGCGACGCGGAGCGGTCAATCGATGAGATCACGCCTTTAATGAATTCTTCAGCTTTCGCCAAATCCATCATGCGGGCGGCATGGTAGGGCTGGACACCGCCCGGAGAGCCGGCCTCGATGAGGGTGATGCAACGTCGATCGATCACATCTGGGGAACGCGGCGATCCACCCAAGGCCACGGCGGCTGCCCATCCGGAATGGGGTCTAAATCCGAGCGCCGCATTGTCGCCGTTTTTCACAAGAACATCCGGGAATGCTATTCGCGGGGCGGATCTTCATCCGCGGGAGACTTACGCGCAATATCTTCGCTGAGACCTTCGAGCTGAAAATGCCAATCCAGTTCGCGGACTTTCTGGGGGTTCTCCCGCCAGTCCGCCACGACTTTCACGAACAGCGCCAGATAAATTTTGATGTCGAAAAGCTTTTCCAGTTCTTTGCGCGCTTCGGTGCCGATTTTTTTGAGCATCTCGCCCTTGTGGCCGATTAAAATCTTTTTCTGCGAGTCCCGCTCGACGTTCATGGTCACTTCAATGCGTAAAAGTTTGGGCAGCTCTTCGAACTTATCGACGAATACGGCGAGCGCGTAAGGGACTTCGTGGTACATGACCTGTATGGCCTTTTCGCGAATGATTTCCGCGGCTAAAAACCGTTCCGGCTGATCGGTGATTTGATCTTCTGGAAAGTACGGGACTCCAGTTGGCAGCTCGCGGAGAATCGCTTCGAGCAGTTCGTCGCAACCTGCGCCGGTGAGCGCGGAAATCGGCACGATTGCCACGAAATCAAAGGCTTTTTGAAAGGCATCAATCAGGGGCAAAAGCTTGGGCTTAGGAAGGCGATCAACTTTATTCAAGGCAAGAATCGTCTTCCCACGGAAGCGTTCGGCCTTTTGCAGCAATAGCGCGTC
>Ga0185299_10002938_pt1 | contig 24254 bp, 19 predicted proteins | sample PaiPotPPA55metaG_FD_128002 | JGI IMG/M metagenome (GOLD analysis project Ga0185299, IMG submission 128002) | Iron sulfur acid spring bacterial and archeal communities from Banff, Canada, to study Microbial Dark Matter (Phase II) - Paint Pots PPA... ... | reverse complement strand
CGCGTAACCTCCCAGTGCTGATCGTTGATGACAACGAAACAAACCGGCAAATCCTGGAAGAGATGATCTTAAACTGGAAAATGAAGCCGGTAGCGACAAAAAACGGGCGCGACGCGCTGGCGGCACTGGAGCGCGCGAAGGCGGAGGGGAATCCGTTTCGTTTGGTGCTGCTCGATGCGCACATGCCGGAAGTAGACGGCTTCGAAGTAGCTGCACGGATCAAGCAAAGCCGGGAATTGCAAGATTCAATCGTGATTCTGCTCACCTCGGCGGTGCAACGCGAGGATTTGATGCGGGCGAAGACCGCGGGAGCGGCGGCTGCGCTGGCCAAACCAATTAAACAATCGGAGCTCTGGGATGCGATTGTGACGGTGTTGCATCTCCCGCGGCAGCTCAAGACCGAGCTCGCGAGCGCGAAGCGGCCTTCGCGAGCCGCGCGGCGTCCGATGAGGATTCTGGTGGCCGAAGATAATCCCGTAAATCAGGAACTAGCGCTGCATCTTCTCGAGCGGCGCGGCCACTCGGTGATCCTCGCGGAAAACGGAAGGCAGGCGCTTGCGGCGGTCGAGAAACATAGCTTCGACCTTGTGCTCATGGATGTGCAGATGCCTGAATTGGGTGGGCTGGAAGCAACTCAGGCAATTCGGGAAAAGGAGAAAGCAAGCGGCACGCATGTGCCGATCATCGCCATGACGGCGCATGCGATGCAGGGCGACCGGGAACGGTGCCTTGCTGCCGGAATGGATGGCTACATCGCGAAGCCGCTCGACCCGAAGAAATTTCTACAGACCGTAGAGTCGGCTGGTGCAGACGGAACGGCAGCCAGGGCGGCTGCCGATGACGGAAAGGAATCGGAGGGTTCTCTGGAAAGTGAGGCCTTGTTGGAGCGATTCAGCGGTAACAAAAACCTTTTACGATCGCTCGTTAAAACGTTCAGCAAAGACTGTCCCAGCATGATGGCTCGAATCCGGAGTTCGCTGGCGTCGCGCGATACAGTGGCTCTTGCCGACGCTTCTCATGCACTGAAAGGATCGGTAGGGAACTTTGGGCCGTCGGCCTCGCTTGAAACGGCGCGACGGATTGAAAAGGAAGCGCGACAGGGTAAACTCGACGGCGCCTGGGAGATGTATGCAACCTTGGAAGATAATATCGCGCGGCTCCTTCCAGCGCTGCAACTCATCGGAGGATCGCACAGCACAGCTGGGCCGAATCAGCGCTCGCATCAGACAGGGCGGAGGAAACGATGACCCGCATTCTTGTGGCAGACGATGACCGCACCACTCGGCTTTTGCTCACGGAAACGCTTCGCGCCGAGAAATATACGGTAGTCACCGTCGCAGACGGCAGTGCGGCACTCGTAAAATTAAAGACGGAAAAATTCGATTTGGCCTTGCTCGATGTATGGATGCCGAAAATGAACGGGCTCGAGGTGCTGGCGAAGCTCCGCAAAAAGACGAACCGCACGAAAGTAATCGTTATGACGTCGGACGACACGCCTGAAACGCTGATTGGTGCGATCCGCGAACAGGCGTATCAGTACGTTTCCAAGCCGATCGAACCCAAGGCGCTCGCGACGCTGATTCGAGAGTCGCTCGCGAAAAAGACGGACATGTTACCAATTGAAGTAATTTCCGCGCGGCCGGAATGGGTGGAGCTGTCCCTTCCTTGCTCCTTGGAAGCCGCTGAGCGCATCGAGAGTTTCATGGCGCATTTGAAGGGTGGATTGTCGGAGGACGTGCTGCGGTCGGTTGGACAGGCATTCCACGAACTGCTTCTGAATGCCGTGGAGTGGGGCGGGAAACTCGATCCCAACCGCAAGGTTCGCATTTCCTACCTGAGAACGAAACGTATGGTGATGTACCGGATCGCTGACCCCGGACCCGGGTTTAAGTTCTCCGAGCTCGACCACGCCGCGATTTCGCACATGCCGGACGAACCCACGGTGCATGACGATATTCGCCGGCAAAAGGGTTTGCGGCCGGGCGGTTTCGGACTGTTGCTCACGCAGGCGAATGTAGATGAATTGCTTTACAACGAGAAGCACAACGAAGTCGTATTCGTGAAATATCTCGAAGGGTAGTTTTCGATCGGTGGGCTGCGCTGCGGCAGCGTTCATTGACGAGTCGTCGACACGGCGTGTACCATGGCGATGGAATCAACTTAAATAGGGGGAAGCGAATGGCCAAAAAGACGAAGCTTAACCGAGCTGCGGAAAGAATCGGAGCCATGGCGGGACAGGCGGATCGCACGGCCCACAAAGTGGTGAAAGCCGGAAAGGTTGCGAAAGAAGAGCTCGTTGAGTTAAAAAAGCAAGTCGAAGCCCTCGGGCGGCAGCTGCAGAAGACGAGCAAGCGCCTACAGCGCGCGTTGAAGTAGCACGGTTCGAACCCTCAACAAGGCCATTTCGAAACATACGAGTTCGGTCACATCTCTGGCTCGCCGGCGGTTTTGCCTGTGCGAGTTCCAGCGGACAACTGGCTGGCAGGTTGTTCCTTGAAGCTCCTTCAAAATTACATCAACGGACGATTTGTGCGCGGGGCGCGGGAATTCGCCGACGTCAACCCAGCGGACGGTACGACAATCGCACAGGTGTCGGAAGCAGATTGGAAGCTGGTAGACGAGGCAACCTCGGCAGCTCGGCAAGCACTGCGCGGTGAATGGGGCAAGTTGCCGCTCCCAACTCGCACGGCGATGCTGCACAAAATTGCGGACGGCATCGAGGCGCGCTTTCAAGATTTCCTTCAGGCTGAAGTTGCAGATACCGGTAAGCCTGCGTCGCTGGCCGCGAAGATTGATGTGCCTCGCGGAGCGGCCAATTTTCGCGCCTTCGCGGATCTGATCAAGTCTGCGAGCCTGGAATCCTTTCGAACGGAAACTCCTGACGGGGTTACGGCCTTGAACTATGCCGTGCGCAAACCTCTCGGCGTGGTTGGGGTCATTACTCCGTGGAATTTACCGCTGTTACTCACATCGTGGAAGGTCGCACCAGCGCTGGCGTGCGGTAATTGCGTGGTGGTAAAGCCCTCGGAAGAAACTCCAGCGAGTGCGACGCTTCTGGCGGAGGTTATGCATTCGGCCGGAGTTCCCGCGGGTGTGTTCAACCTGATCCACGGTTTTGGCCCCGATTCGGCAGGGGAATTTCTTGCTGCGCATCCGGAAGTTGACGCGGTGACTTTTACGGGGGAGTCACGCACTGGTGCTGCAATCATGAGGTCTGTAGCATCGACGGTAAAACCGGTCTCCTTTGAACTGGGCGGCAAGAATGCCGCGATTGTTTTTGCAGACTGCGAGTTCGAGGAAGCAGTGAACGGAATCGCGGACGCTGTGTTTCTCAACACCGGGCAGGTATGCCTTTGCACCGAGCGCGTGTACGTCGAGCGTGCAATCTTCGATCGGTTTGTCGCCGCCTTAAAAAAGAAAGCGGAAGCATTGCTGCTGGGTTGGCCTGCCGCCGAAAATACGACGACGGGGCCGCTGATTTCGAAGAACCATCGCGACAAGGTTCTCTCATACTATCAACTGGCCCGAGAAGAGGGAGCCGCGACTGTGACGGGCGGCAGCGTGCCGAAGTTCGGTGATGGGCGAGACAATGGGTTTTACGTCGAGCCGACGATTTTTGCGGGTCTGCCGGAATCCGCTCGGTGTGTGAAAGAAGAAATCTTCGGGCCCGTCTGTCACATTGCACCGTTCGATAGCGAAGAGGAAGCGATCGCGAAAGCGAACGATACGAAGTATGGATTGGCTGCGTCGGTGTGGACCAGCAATTTGAAGCGCGGACATCGAGCAGCGGAGAAATTGAGGGCAGGGATTACTTGGGTGAACTGCTGGTTTTTGCGCGATCTGCGAACACCATTTGGGGGCATGGGACTTTCGGGCATCGGGCGCGAGGGCGGAGTGCATTCGCTGAACTTTTACTCGGAGCTGAACAACATCTGCGTTAAGTTGTAAACGATGGATACGGAAAGCAAAATCGTCGAAGGGAAGGCGCCGCCGCGCGGACGGTTCCCGCACGTAAAACGTGCAGGCGACTATCTGTTTGTCTCGGGAACGAGCTCACGGAGAGCGGATAATACGATTGCAGGAGCCGACACAGATTCATCCGGCAGGACGCGGCTCGATATTCGGGCGCAAACGCGTGCGGTGATTGAAAACATCCGCGACATTCTCGGAAGTGTAGGCGCCGACCTAAAGGACGTGGTTGAGATCTCGGCATTTCTAGTCGATATGAATGATTTCAGCGGATATAACGAGATCTACGGGCAATATTTCAATGAACAGGGCCCTGCGCGCACAACTGTTGCGGTACACCAATTGCCGCACGCGCAGCTTCTGATCGAGATGAAGGCGGTCGCGTATCGGCCTCGAACACCGGCGGACAAGGGGGAATAATGCCGTCCATTAACACTATGAAGCCGTTCAATTTTCAAGCATGGATCGACGCGAATCGAGACAAACTGAAGCCTCCGGTGGGAAACGCGCAGGTGTGGGAAGACGGTGACATGATGGTAACGGTGGTCGGCGGGCCGAATCAACGCTCGGATTACCACGATGACCCGATAGAGGAATTCTTCTACCAATTGAAGGGGGACATTGTTCTGCGTGTGATGGAAGCGCCAGGCAGGATGCCTATCGACATACAGATCAAGGAAGGCGAGATTTTTCTGTTACCGAAACACGTGCGCCATTCGCCGCAGCGGACCGCGGGAAGCATCGGCTTGGTGATCGAATCCCCGCGACCCGAGGGAGCCGTGGACGGAATCGAGTGGTACTGCCCAAAATGCAATCATCTGGTGCATCGTGCGGAATTGGATCTTGAAAGCATCGTGCGCGACCTTCCCCCGGTGTTCGAGCGGTTTTACCAAAATCAGGAATTGCGAAAGTGCCGCAATTGCGGAGAAATGCATCCGGGAAAGCAACAGTCGAAATAGATTTGCGGGAACGCAATGCAGACGATAGACATTCACACCCATTTTTTTCCAGAGAACTGGCCGAATCTTGCCGCTCGTTTTGGCACGCCGGACTGGCCGTCGATCCGGCACACAGAGCCGGGCAAAGCGGTGATCATGTTGGGCGATCGCGTGTTCCGGCACATCAATTCAGCTTGTTGGGACGTGAATGTCCGACTTGAACAAATGGACCGCGCCGGAATTGACGTTCAAGTGATTTCGGCCACTCCGGTGCTGTTTGCATATAACCGTGAAGCCAAGCATGCGTTGGATTGCTCGAGGCTTTTTAATGACGCAGCGCTTGAAATGTGCAACCGCGGCAAGGGACGGCTGAAAGCGCTTTGTCAGGTCCCACTGCAGGATATCGATGCCGCATGCGCGGAACTCACGCGAAGCATGCGCGCTGGTCACCTCGGCGTACAGGTTGGCAATCATGTGGGCGACAATAATCTCGATGATCCAGGCATCATCACGTTTCTGAATCACTGCGCCAGTGAAGGCGCGGCCGTGTTCGTCCATCCTTGGGACATGATGGCCGGGCCGCGCATGCCGAAATATATGATGGCGTGGACGGTCGGGATGCCGGCGGAAACCCAATTGTCCATCGTGGCAATGATGCTGGGTGGCGGGTTCGATCGGCTACCGGAGAGTCTGCGAATTTGTTTCGCGCACGGCGGCGGAAGCTTCGCATTCTTGCTGGGGCGTCTTGAAAATGCGTGGCAGCAGCAACCGCTAGTCCGCGGTGTTTCACAATTTCCGCCGAGCCAGTATTTGAATAGGTTTTGCGTGGATTCAGCAGTGTTTGAAGAGAGGACGCTTCAGTTTCTGGTCGAAATTATGGGCCCCGAGCGAGTGCTCCTTGGTTCGGACTATCCGTTTCCGTTGGGCGAAGAACGCGCCGGCGCGCTTGTTCGAAAGAGCCGGCTGTCGCCGGAATCGAAAGCGAGGTTGCTTGGAGGGAACGCGGCTCAGTTCTTAGGCCTGCAACGGCCAGATGAAGTGACAGGCGTAACGGGCGCGGCAGGTGGCGATGAGGCCACGACATTGGGAGGATGCCCGGCTTACGGCGGCGGATCCGTGACGCGAACGAAGAACCCCGCTGCCGGGATACAAGAGCAGTTGACATACAGCTCCTACCTTAAAATTCCTGAGCTGCTCGGACTTCAACATCCGCAATCTTCGCCCGTGCATCACGACGAATTGCTGTTCATCGTCGTCCATCAGACGTACGAACTGTGGTTCAAGGAATTGCTGCACGATTTGGACGCGGTCGTGGCGAATCTGCGGACGGCGGGTGCGAATCCCAGTTCACGAGATGGAGTGTACGAAGCGGCTCGTCTGCTTCGCCGGTGCACGGAGATTATGCGCGTGCTAGTGGAACAATTCACGATTTTGGAGACCATGCTCCCAACGCACTTCCTAGCGTTTCGCGGAAAGCTGCAACCCGCCAGCGGCTTCCAATCGGAACAATTTCGCGAGATCGAGTTCTTATGCGGTTTGAAAGACGAAAAGATGCTGCGGCACCACGATTTGACTGACGAGACGCGCGCGATTTTGGAACGCCGTCTGCGGGAAGAATCGTTGCGAGATGTTTTCTTTGCGGCTTTGACGTCGCTCGGGAAACTTACTACTTTCAGAGCCGGTGCGACTGAAACTGAAAAGTTTGATGCGCGATCGCGGGCGATTCATGCGCTCTATCTCGACGAGCGAAACCATCGCGACTGGCTGGACGTTTGCGAGCGGCTTACGGAATTCGACGAACTGGTGGTGAGCTGGCGGCTGCGCCACATTCAGATGGTCGAACGCACGATCGGCGCGCGCATCGGCACGGGCGGAAGTGCCGGAAGCTCGTACCTGAAATTAACGCTCGAGAAGAAGTTTTTCCCGGAGCTGTGGGAAGCGCGATCGATACTGGAAGAATGATCTTTCGCGGTGAACCGGCGGGCTCCCGCTGATCCAGCACATGCCGAACCAATCCGACACAATCACGCTCGTTGGTTCGGGCCTTGCGGGCCCGCTTCTGGCAATTTCCCTGGTGAAACGAAGCTTTTCTGTCGAGATTTATGAGCGGCGCCCGGATATGCGGCGTGTGCGCGTCAGCGCTGGGCGATCGATCAATCTGGCGGTATCTACGCGCGGAATCCACGCGCTGCAAGAGGCCGGCCTCTGGGAATCGATGGAAAGCATCATCGTGCCGATGCGCGGACGAATGATGCACGCGCTCGCCGGAGAACTCACATTCCAGCGCTACGGCAAAGACGAGACTGAGGTGATCAACTCGATCTCGCGCGCGGAACTGAACGTGTCGTTGATGAATGCAGCCGAAGCGCACGGCGTGAAGATTCATTTCAACGAGCGCTGTACTGGATTTGACTTGAAGACTGGCGCAGTTCAATTGCGAAACGAGGAGACCGGCGCGGAAACGGCGGTTGAGGGCACGACGGTGATCGGAACGGACGGCGCAGCGTCGGCGATTCGGCATGAGATGCAGAAGCTCGACCAGTTCCATTTGTCCCAAGAGCAACTCGACTACGGCTACAAAGAGTTGACGATTGCGGGAGGAGCAAACGGAACGCATCTACTCGAACCGCATGCGCTGCACATCTGGCCGCGCGGAGCTTACATGCTGATAGCGTTGCCGAACATTGACGGAACGTTCGCCTGCATTTTGTTCTTGCCGTTCGAAGGTGAAATAAGCTTTGCAAGTTTTGACACGGAAGATAAGTTTCTTAAGTTCTTTGAGGCACGTTTCCGGGACGCGGTGCCTCTAATGCCCAACCTCGCGGAAAGCTATCGTTCGAACCCCACGGGCTCGATGGTGACGGTCAAGTGTTCGCCCTGGCACGTAGCGGGGAAAGTGCTGTTGCTAGGCGATGCCGCGCACGCGATCGTTCCTTTCTTCGGACAAGGCCTGAATTGCGCGTTCGAGGATTGCACGTGCTTGCTTGAGCTTCTCGATCATCACGGCGCGGACTGGACGCGGGTATTCAGGGAATTCGAGCAGGCGCGCAAAGTGAACGCGGATGCCATCGCGGATCTAGCACTCGAAAATTTCGTCGAAATGAGGGACCGGGTGGCAGATCCGAAGTTTCTATTTCGCAAGAAAGTGGAGCTTGCACTCGAGTCCAAGTATCCAGGAATATTCGTGCCAAAGTATGCGATGGTGACTTTTCACCGCGTGCCATATTCCGTGGCTCTTTCGCGAGGACGCACGCAGGACCGAATGCTGGGAGAGTTGTGCGATTCCATCGAACGCATCGAGGATCTCGACTGGAAGAAAGCGGAAGCGATGATCGATCGTGAGTTGACTCCCTTGGAGAATGCGTAAGTGGCGCGCAACGGGTATCAGGCTACCAGGGATTTCGCTGCCGCAATGACTGCGGGCGATCCGCTCGCAAAATACCGCGAGCATTTTCATTTCCCGCAACTGCCAGACGGCAATAACTGCGTCTATCTCTGCGGCCACTCGCTCGGTCTGCAGCCCCAATTGGTAAGCGCATATGTGCAGCAGGAGTTGGAGGATTGGAAGCGCTTGGCGGTAGACGCTCATTTCCAGGCACGGAATCCTTGGATGCCGTACCACGAAACTTTAACCGATCCGACCGCAAGGCTTGTTGGCGCGCTGCCGATTGAAGTGGTGGTGATGAACTCGCTCACCGTGAACCTGCACCTGATGCTGGTTTCGTTTTACCGGCCCACGCGCGAGCGAAATAAAATCCTGATTGAAGCGAATGCGTTTCCATCCGATCAGTACGCGGTGAAATCGCAAATCCGGTATCACGGCTACGATCCTGCTAATTCGCTAATTGAAATCGCGCCGCGCGCGGGTGAGACTGCGACTCGCACGGAGAACATAGAAAAGCTTATTGAGACGAAGGGTGATGAGATCGCCCTTGTGATGATCGCGGGAGTGAACTATTCGACCGGTGAGGCTTTCGACTGTTCGCGCATCGCAGCAGCCGCGCGAGCGAGAGGTTGCACGGTCGGATTCGACATGGCGCATGCCGCTGGAAATCTGCATTTGAAACTTCACGACTGGAATGCGGATTTCGCCGTCTGGTGCAGTTACAAATACCTCAACGCCGGACCTGGAGCGATCGCCGGCTGCTTCGTCCACGAACGACACGCACGCAATGGGAAGCTGCCGCGTTTCACGGGCTGGTGGGGACACGACAAAGCCACTCGCTTTCAAATGGGCCCGAATTTTCAGGGCATCGCTGGAGCGGAGGGTTGGCAGGTGAGCAATCCCTCGATACTGTCGATGGCAGCCCTGCGCGCTTCGATGGAAATTTTCGATAAAGCAGGGATCGAGAATCTCCGCGCAAAGAGTGTCACTCTGACGGGCTATTTGGAGTTTTTGCTGGAGCAACAGAACTCAGATGAGTTTTCAATAATTACCCCGCGCGATCCCGCGCACCGAGGTGCCATGCTTTCTCTACGGATCAAGAAAGGTGGTCGCACGATTTGCGACAAGCTGGCCGAGCAAGGTGTGATTTGCGACTGGCGCGAGCCCGACATTCTCCGAGCTTCGCTGGCGCCACTTTACAATTCATTCCTCGATGCGTACGCGTTTGCGGAGAAATTCATTTCTGCCCTGCAAGCGTAGCGACGGTTCGGAAGTTCGAACTACTTTGGGTGCATTCCTGCGATTAATTCCAACGTCGCGCGGCCAAGTGTGGTTGTGCGGTCCGCGAGGCCGAAGACGATATTGAAATGATTGACGCCTGCCGCTTCAAACGCTGAAACCGGAAACCCTTGGGCCCGCAGTTTTTCGGCATAGACGCGGCTCTGTCGCTTGAATTCTCCAGTCTCGAACTCCCCCCAGGAGACGATGGTAGGCACCGCCTGTCCATGCGGCAAGCGAATGGGACTGAGCGCGGCAACATCGGCGGAACAGAACTGCAAGGGCGCATCGATGTAGGTGCCAACCAGAGGTGCAAGATCGTAGATGCCGCTAAGCAGGACTGCCCCTGAGATGGCATCCGCGCGAACGCCGTAAATTTCGTGCCAGCCGTCAACGAGCAGCATTGCGGCAAGGTGCGCGCCAGCGGAACTGCCTGCGATGTAGAGCCGATGGCAATCGAATCCCAGCGTAGCCGCTTGTCGTTGAAGCGACGCTACTGCGCGACGGCACTGATCGACGATCGTCGCAATGCTCGCGCGAGGTGCAAGCGTGTATTCGATCGCTGCGTAGGCAATGCCGTTGGCGACGCAATCCGGCGCTCCGAAAAGGGAATCGTCTTTCGACAGGTCTTGCCAGTAGCCGCCGTGAATGAATAGCAGCAACGGCGCATCCCGGGATGCGGCAGGGAAGAAGTCGAACGTTTCGCTAGACCCATGTCCCCAGCTCAAATTCTTTTGACACGGGTGATTCCGCTCGGCTTCCCGGCTGCGCGAGGTGTACTCAGCCAGGATTGGCGCCGATGACGACGCGCAGCTGCTCGGGGAGTATTCGCGCTCGCGCTGTGCCAGAGGCCAAGAGCGCCAAGCTTCGCTGTCGCCGCTCATTTTAGTCCGGAATGTTGATGAAGCGAGTTGTGCTAATTCAGTATTTCAACCGAAGTTTAGTGAGATTGCTGTGGTATGCAGTGTCGAGCGCCGAGCATTACCTACTTGCCTATCATGTGAGCAAGATTTTTGCAGCCCGACTTGTCGCCGGCATCGCACGAGCGCTTGTAAAGATCGGCAGCTTTCTTATCGTCGCGCGCAACTCCTTGGCCGTTCGCGTACTGGATCGCCAGATTGTTGCACGAGGCTGCATTGCCTCCATCGCACGCACGCTTGTAGAGATCAGCAGCGCGCTTCAGATCGGTGGGCACTCCTCGAGCGTTCCCGTACATTAGGCCTAGGTTGTAGCAAGCGGTCGCGTAGTTTTGGTCGCAGGCACTCTTGTAGAGGTCGACCGCACGCTTAGCATTCTTGGTCACTCCCTTTCCGTCCTCGTACATCACGCCGACGGCAAAGCAGCCTTTCGATTCGCCAGCATCGCAAGCTTGTTGCCAGGATTTGGCAGCCGCGGGGAAATCCTGCTTCTTGTACGACGAGATGCCCTCGTTGTAGAGTTTTGCGCCGTTCGGCGCCGCGGAGTTCGGGTTGCTCACGGCATTAGCCTCGCCGCTCGATGTTTTTACGGGTTGTGAACCATCAGGGCTACTCGCATTGTTTGCAGGCGGTGTTGATGTCGAGCCGGGCGTTGTCGTCGCGACGGGTGGCGAGGTTGAATGCAATCTCGGGCGCACGAGGAACCAAAGGCCTAACGCAACGACCAGAAGTGCCATTACGGCGAGGGCCAAATAAAGCCCAACGGTACTCGCCGCCGGCCCCGCGGCGCGCGGAGGAACCGATGGCGCGGGACCTTGCTGCGCCGCCGCACCAGTTGGTGCGGGCGCGACGGGCGGTGGGAGCGGGGCAACAGGAATCGCCTCAACCGGCGGGGCACCCCGCGAAAGCAATGTCTTGACGTTTTCTGCGAGCCTCTTGACGTGTCCATCCAGTGGCGGCGTAAATGCGTCAAGCCAGTGAACGCTGCCAATGAAGTAATCGAGCGACTTTCCAGGCGACACAGCTTCGATTCGAAACGGAAGAACCGCTACACCTCGGCTAGCAGCGCGTTCGATCTCCTTCGGGATGTGTGTAGAAGCATTTGCTTTGGAGGAAAAGATCAACACCATGATGCGCGAGCCATGAATGGCGTCGATAATCGCCTCGCCGTAAGCGACGCCAGGCAGCACATCACGCGGTGCGATCCAACAGCGCACTCCCTGGGACTCGATCATCGCGCAAACCGCGTCGGCAACAGTCTTGTCCTCGGACGCGTAACTAATGAATACGTCGTGAGCCATATCGGGCTGATGTCCTTCCGTTATCCCTTCCAGTTGACGAGTATACAGGCAGGAGCAATGCGAATTTAATTAGGTGCACCTATGTTGTCAAGGCTGATATATCGCCCGGAGAAGTTACGAAAGGGACCACGACTAAATGACGTCGCCGCCGAGACTTTCGATTATCATTGCCATGACATCGGATGACATCGCTTATGACATCGTATGTTCGTGGAACTGAACTCTACCGGATGGGCGGGCAGGACTGATGCCTTATAAGCCAAGACCACTAGATACGTCGCGCGTCCGGCTCGACCCTTCACTGGTTGAGCTCACGGAGCGTCTGTCCGAAAACACGCACGAAATCTGGGCACAGCAGCGCATTTCTGAAGGCTGGCACTACGGTCCACATCGCAACGACGACACGAAGGAACATCCTTGCCTGGTGCCGTACGACGAGCTACCGGAAATCGAGCGTGAATACGACCGCAGAACCGCACTTGAGGCGATCAAGATGTTGCTCGTCCTGGGCTATCGGATTGAATTGCCGGGCTCGGCAGTCGTCACAGATTCGGGAACTTCCGATCTGGAAACTGGCGAACGAGAGCGCGTCAGCGCCCTGTTGGCCAAGGGTCCGCAGCTTCAGGAAGTCATCGCGATTTGGGATGGACGCAATCAAGAACTGTGGTCGCATTCCGCGGAACTATTCCGTCTGTTGGCGGAAAGGATCGTGAAGATCGGCGAGCCTCTACTAGCGTACGACGTGGTAAGCGAAGGACTCAAGCATTTCAGCTCCGACGTGGCGCTGCGTCAGCTTCTAGGGCTCACGCTGGCTCGAAGCGGTGCCAGCGCAGCTGCAAACGCGATTTTCTTGCGTCTTTATCGGGAAGGGCTGCAAGACGAAGAGACACTGGGCCTGCTGGCGCGAACGCACAAGGATCTAGCCGAAACAGCAGCGTCCCCCGACCAAAAGCAATCGCATCTCCGCCAAGCGCAAGAATTCTACGCGAAGGCTTACGAACTCACGGCGGGTTATTGGAGCGGGATTAACTACGCAACGCTCGCGCTGCGACTAGGCGACTTGCCCCTCGCATCGAAATTGGCGGGAGAAGTTCGCACTTTGGGTCTGGCGGACCTCAAGCGTCTGGTTGAAGCAAAGAAGGACTCCTACTGGATTCTGGCCACGCTCGGCGAAGCGGCGCTAATTCTCGGAGAGTGGTCCGAGGCAGAGGATTGGTATTCGCGCGCGGCGGAAGTAGGCCGAAAGCGCTACGGAGACTTGAATTCTTCGCGAAGGAATGCGCGGCTGATTATATCTCAGGTGAAAGCGCCTCGTGATCGCCTGGATCGCTGTTTCCATATTCCATCGGTGGTTCTATTTTCCGGCCACATGGTCGACCGGCCGGACCGCCTGACGCCGCGTTTTCCGGCTGAGTTGGAACCGGTGGTCGGCGCAAGCATCCGCGAGCAGTTGAGCAAGTTCGATGCTGGATTCGGATACGCATCGGGCGCGTGCGGGGCAGACGTTCTTTTTTTGGAGGCAATGCTCGATCGGGGCGGTGAAATCCACATGATCCTTCCATACGAACAGGCTCAGTTTGTCGAGCACAGTGTGGACCGGGCTCCCGGTTGGAAAGAAAGATTTGAACGACTCGCGCAGCGCGCCGCGAGCGTCGTGGTTACTTCAGGGCAGGTCGCCGAAGCCGGCGGCATCCTGCTTGACTACGCCAACCGCATCGCCTATGGACTCGCATCGGGGAGAGCCGAGCAGTTGGAAACAGAACTGAGGCCCCTCGCGGTTTGGAACCGCGAACCCGGCGACGGGCCGGGAGGAACCGCCAGCGCAGTGGACCTATGGCGAAATGCTGGAAGCGAGGTCGAGGTCATCGACCTGGAGGCGATCTTGCAGCGAGAGCTTCCTGCAGAAGCTCGTCGCCCGAATCCCGTGGGAACTGCAACTGTCTATCCGCACGCAAGCCCCGAATTCTCGCCCGAGATTCGCGCACTATTGTTTGCGGATGCCGTCGGTTTCAGCAAGCTGAACGAAAACGAAGTTCCGCTGTTTGTAAGACACTTTCTTGGTTTGGTCGGAAACTTGGCCCACGAACTCACGCCGCCTCCTCTGATGAAAAACACATGGGGTGACGGCTTGTTCTTCGTTTTCTCTGATGTTGGAACCGCGGGCCGGTTTGCGTTGGAGTTGCGGGATCGCGTGAAGGCAACGCGGTGGAAAGCGCGGGGATTGCCGGAATTGGACCTTCGAATCGGATTACATGCTGGTCCTGTATACGGATGTATCGATCCGGTTACGGAGCGCCGAAATTACATTGGCTCGCATGTCAGCCGAGCCGCGCGAATTGAGCCCGTTACGCCACCTGGAAACGTGTACGCCAGTCAACCTTTTGCAGCGCTTGCTTCGGCAGAGAAAGGCCTTGAATTCCGGTGTGATTACGTGGGCCAGACGGCCATGGCCAAAAAGTACGGAACATTCCCAACCTACGTGGTTAGATATCGGCGGACATAGGGAAAATTGAGCGGCAAGAGCTAAACTAAGCCTAAGCAGGTTTCAACATCCACTCAACCGTTACTTCGAGCTCTTCAATCGAATTAATAATGTCGTCTAACAGGACTCGCTGAGCAAAGCCACTCGAATGTTTCGCAACGCGCAACTTCCACAGGAGAGCCTCCTGCTTTCGACACAGAGCGCTTGCGGTTTCGCGAACCTGATTGCCCGTACCAGACCATACCGTCCACGAGGCATCGCGAAAATCTTCAACCGAACTTTTAAGAATCTCCAGACGTTTTTCTACATCCCGAAAATCCTCGGTGTCGAGCCCCCGTTTCCACGACTCATGTCGCGTTCCTGAAGGGAATATGAATTTACTTAGCATGTCGTCTTCTCCCGTCGATACGGAGTGCAACAACACCTCCAAATCACATTCATTTCCTGAAGCTGGTGGATACAGGAGCTTTAGACCGCGAAAGCACTCAAATCTAGTGGTCCGGATTCACGGCACCACCCTCGCGTGGTACCCGGTTTTGCACTGATGGGGGACGATTTTTCAAATTGCACGGTTTCCGCAGTACAGCTATTCCTCTAGTGGTCTACAGGTTTCCGCCCATTTCGTCTTATGTCTCCACACCCTATATTTCCTCCAGTTTAGGCTCTGCTTATTTTTAGTAGACCGCTGTTGAGCGAGCGCGAAACCGTAAACGCGCGTTGTAGAGAATGCTGGTACGGATTTCATTCCGCTGGTGGCGCGAGAAAAGGAGAAACATGAGCACCATTAGATTGTTCGTCGCGTTGCCCACGCTTCTGGCCGTGAGCGCGCTGGCAGCATGTTCGCAGACGGCCAAGTCCCCTGATGTGACCGACAGCGTTCGCAGATCGCTCGACCAGGCTGGTTACAAGAACGTCTCGATCAGCCAGGATCGAGACAAGGGAGTCGTTACTCTCACCGGAAGTGTCGCGTCGGAAGGCGACAAATCTCAGGCGGAATCCATAACCAGGTCCGTCGCGACTGGACAGGTAGTGTCTGACCAAATCGCTGTGCTGCCTCCGGGTGGCGAAAGCGATGCCAAGGCCGTGAATTCGGACCTCGATAAAGGCATCGAGAAGAATCTCGACGCTGCCCTCATCCAGAACAAAATGAATAAGGCCGTGAAATATGATGTAAAAAGCGGCGTCGTCACTTTGAAAGGAGAGGTTGATTCGCAAGCAAGACGCGCGCGAGCGGAGAAAGTTGCGGCAGGTGTTCCCAACGTGCAGCAGGTTGTGAATGAGCTACAAGTGAAGGATCAAAAAGCGAGCTCTTCGCGATGACGGCGGAGGAGTCTGGTAGATCCGGTCGACGAAGCTGCGACGGCAGTACCGCACGGAGTGGGTTGAAGGATGGTGGGCCCGCTAGGATTCGAACCTAGGACCAACGGATTATGAGTCCGCTGCTCTAACCAGCTGAGCTACGGGCCCCCGGCTACCGCAACATCTTACACTGAAGAGAGGCGGCGTTTTCGGGTCGAACTGAATTACGTACAACGGCTCTGGGGTTCAAATACAAAAGGAGATCTTCGATGCTACTACTGATTATCATTCTGGTGCTTTTGTTCGGCGGCGGCGGTGGATATTACGGCTATTCGCGATGGGGAGCGGGTGGCGGCCTGGGAATTCTCGGTACCGTTCTGCTCATCGTTTTGGTTCTTTATCTTCTTGGCGCCGTACATATGTGATTCGTTGTCGGTTTAATTGCAAAAGTGAGAGGGCGTGCCCGCGCCCTCTCCTTGTTGCATGTCGGAAAGTGTGGGCCACCAGGCTCGCCCCGCGCTTCACGGGGTCCGGGCTCACTGTCCAAGCTCGTCGGCTCGACGAGACTCCACTCGCACTTTGAAACTAAACCGCGGAAAGTAGTATTCTAATCCTGCGCCGGTACATTCGGCATCCAGCCACTTCCCAGACCGACGCTCAGCGCTGACGCTTCCCATGACTTCCGCGAGTTCAAAGCTATCTCCGCCCGGTCCCCTCGATTGGGCCCACCCGATTGTTCGCGAATGGTTCGAGCGGCGACTTGGGACACCGACGGAACCTCAAGAGCAGGGCTGGCCGCACATATTGGCGCGAAAGACCACCTTGATTTCAGCGCCCACCGGTTCCGGAAAAACTCTGGCCGCATTTCTCTCTTGTATCGACCGATTGGTGCGCAAGGCGCTTGCCGGAGATTTGACCGACAGAACGGAAATTCTCTACGTTTCGCCGTTGAAGGCCCTCTCCAACGATATCCAGAAAAACCTCGAAATTCCGCTAGGCGAAATTTTGCAGCTAGCCGCGGAGCGCGGCTTGCTTATGCCTCCGATTCGCACGGCCGTGCGCACCGGCGACACGTTGATGCACCAGCGTCGCGCCATGCTGCTAAGGCCGCCGCATATCCTGGTCACGACGCCCGAATCGCTTTACATTCTCCTTACGGCCGAAAAAAGTCGCGAGATTTTGAAGTCGGTCGAAACTGTAATCATCGACGAAATTCATGCCGTTGCCGACGACAAGCGAGGCTCGCATCTCGCGCTTTCGCTCGAACGATTGGAAGCGCTCGCCGAACGCCCGCTTGTGCGCATCGGCCTTTCCGCGACGCAGAAGCCGATTGAAGTGATCGCTAATTTCCTCACGGGCGGAGGGCGGCCAGATCCCGTAATCGTTCATATCGGACATCGCCGCGAGCTCGATATTGCCGTCGAGATACCCGCGAGCGAATTGTCCCCGGTTACCTCGCACGAAGTTTGGGATGAAATTTACGACCGCCTCGCGGAGCTCGTGCGCAAGCATCGATCGACGCTGGTGTTTGTAAACACCCGCCGGTTGGCCGAACGCGTGGCCCACAATCTTGAGGAACGTTTGGGCAAAGACGCCGTCGCGACGCACCACGGCAGCCTCTCGAGGAAGCTGCGGCTCGCCGCGGAAAATAAGCTGAAGGCGGGAGAAATTCAAGCGCTCGTCGCGACCGCATCGCTCGAACTCGGAATTGATATCGGCGCGGTGGACCTGGTTTGCCAGATTGGCTCCACGCGCGCGATTGCCGTCGCTTTGCAGCGCGTGGGGCGTGCGGGTCACTGGCGAGGTGCCATCCCGAAGGGACGTATCTTCGCCACCACGCGCGATGAGCTCCTAGAATGCGCGGCTCTCGTACGTTCGATCCGGCAGGGTGGATTGGATTGTATTGCGATTCCCGAAGCGCCTCTCGATATTCTGGCGCAACAGATTGTCGCGCTGTGTTCGGCGCAAGATTGGCAAGAAGACGATCTCTTCGCGCTCGTGCGGCGCGCTTATTCATATCGAAATTTGCTGCGAGCCGACTTCGATACAATCATCGAAATGCTTTCGGAGGGCATTGCGGCGCGTCGGGGTCGTTACGGCACCTATCTCCACCGCGATCGGGTCAATGGGCGCGTGCGCGGACGAAGGGGCAGTCGCTTGGCCGCCATCACCAGCGGCGGCGCGATTCCCGATAACTCGCTCTATACCGTCATAGCCGAACCCGAAGGCACCGTGATCGGTACGGTCGATGAAGACTTCGCCGTTGAGAGCCTCCGCGGTGACGTGATTCTTCTTGGAAATACGTCGTGGAAAATTCGCCGCGTGCAGGCTGGGCAAGTGCTCGTAGAGGATGCACACGGCGCCGCGCCCAACGTGCCGTTCTGGCTTGGTGAAGCGCCCGCGCGATCGGCGGAGCTTTCGCAGCAAGTGTCGGATCTGCGCGAGCAAGTAGACAAAATGGTTCACGAAATCGCGCCGGGATATTCCGCGCGCGACTCGCAGCCCGTGCAGCACGCAATCGCCTGGCTCGAAAAAGAATGCGGCGTCGATCGTGCCGGAGCCGAGCAGATTGTCGAATACATCGTCGCCGGACGCGCCGTCCTGGGTGTAGTTCCCACGCAGAAAACAATCGTCGCCGAGCGCTTCTTCGATGAAGGCGGGGGCATGCAGCTCATAATCCACGCTCCTTTCGGCGGCCGTATCAACAAAGCCTGGGGACTCGCGCTGCGCAAGCGCTTCTGCCGCTCGTTCAATTTCGAACTTCAAGCCGCCGCTACCGACGACGGCCTCAACATCTCTCTCGCCGAGCAGCACAGTTTCCCGCTGGAAGATGTTTTCCGCTTTCTGCATCCCGCGTCCGTCCAGCAAATACTCGAACAAGCCGTACTCGCGTCTCCTATCTTCACCGCACGCTGGCGATGGAATGCCTCGCGCGCTCTTATGCTTCTCCGCTTTCAGGGCGGCAAGAAGGTCCCACCACACATTCAGCGCATGCGCGCCGAAGATTTGCTCGCGTCCGTGTTTCCCGATGCCGCAGCCTGCCAGGAAAACATCGCGGGTGAGATGCGGATTCCCGAACATCCGCTAGTTCGCGAGGTAATGAAAGACGCGCTCACTGAGGCCATGGACGTCGACGGCTTGAAAGATCTCCTCGCAAAAATACTGGACGGCCGAATCCGCTGCGTCGCGGTGGATACTCCCGTGCCCTCGCAATTTTCACACGAAATCCTAAACGCTAACCCATATGCCTATCTCGACGATGCGCCGTTGGAAGAGCGCCGCGCTCGCGCCGTCGAGATGCGCCGTGTTCTGCCGGAGGCGATCCTGTCCGAAGTGGGACGACTCGATCCCGCGGCGATTGCCGAGGTGCGCGAAGAAGCGTGGCTTGATGTTCGCGATGCGGACGAACTGCATGACGGCCTGCTCACGCTGATCGCTTTGCCCGAGCCGCAAGAATCGCATCATGACTCGTCTGCAAATTGGCACAATTTTTTTAACGGACTCGTTTCGCAGGGCCGTGCCGCACGCGCCGCCAAGCAAGGACGCACGTATTGGGTAGCAGCGGAAAAGGCGCGAACGTTCACGCAAATTTTCCCAGCGGCGGTTTTCGAATCGGCCGTTGCCAACGTCGAGACCTCGACGCCCACAAAAGAAGACGCGCTACACGCCATGATCGCGGGATGGATGCAACATTCGGGACCAGTGACAGCAGGCGCTCTCGCCAATTTGCTCGGACTGCCAGAATCCGATGTTGACAATGCCTTTTTGCGGCTGGAGGGCAGCGGCGCGATTCTACGCGGCCGTTTCACGGATCCTGTTTCAACCGTCGCTGAGTGGTGCGATCGTCGCCTGCTGGCGCGCATCCACCGGCTCACGATTGGAAAACTTCGCAAGGAGATTCAACCGGTCACAGCCGCGCAATTTATGCGCTGGCTCCTGCGTTGGCAGCACCTCGCGCCGAGCACGCAGCTTCTGGGCGAGCGCGGCACTCTCGAAGCGTTGCGCCAGCTACAGGGTTACGAAGCCCCCGCGAATGCGTGGGAGAGGCAAATTCTCACGAAACGCATCGCCGACTACAACCCCGCCGTTCTCGATCATCTCTGCCTCACGGGCGCCGTCGGATGGGGCCGCCTTTCGCCGCACCCCGCATTCCTCGATGATTCCGCCGCGGGCACTCGCCGCGTAGTACCGAGCAGCGTTGCGCCGATCACGTTCTTCGTGCGCGATGACGCCGATTGGATGATCGCGCGCCACAATAAATCCTCCATGGGCGATCCCGCGAACGTTCTGAGCCCTGGTGCGCGCGAAGTGCTGCAATTTCTGAAGCATCGCGGCGCTTCGTTCTTCGCGGATATCGTCCGAGGTACGGGCAAGCTGAAATCGGAAATCGAGTCGGCGCTCTGGGAAATGGTCGCCGCCGGAATTATCACGGCCGATGGTTTCGACAACCTGCGGGCCTTGATTGATCCCAAGCGCCGCTCTGGCCACGGCCACGGGCGGAGTTCGCGCCCGCGGCACAGTTCTGGCCGCTGGTCTTTGCTCGATCCCGATCCTTCCGCTGCCGAGGCGGACAACCGCGGCCCTGCTCTCGAAGCAGTTTGCCGCATGCTCCTCAATCGCTACGGCGTTGTGTTCCGCGAAGTCCTGGCGCGTGAATCCATTCTGCCTCGCTGGCGCGAGGTGCTGATGGCCCTCAGAAGGCTCGAAGACCGCGGCGAAGTGCGCGGCGGAAGATTCGTAAGCGGCTTTCTTGGTGAACAGTTCGCATTGCCGGTGGCCGTGGAATCGCTGCGTGCAACGCGCTCGCAGGAAGCGACTGGTCAGACGATTACAATCTCAGCGGCCGATCCGTTGAACCTGGTGGGAATTATCGTGCCCGGTGAGCGCGTTCCGGCCGTATCAGGACGCTTCGTCGGATTTCGCGATGGCGTGGCGGCGGAACCCATCGAGCGGTCCACGAGCGTGCAGACCCTCGCGCACGCGGGATGACGCCATCGGTGCGATGCTCTCTTGCTCGCAGCGGCGTTTCAATTCACAGGCCGTACCGCTTCCATGAGCCCGAAGAAGCCCTCCGCAAGTGTCGGATGGATGTAGACCGCTTCTTTGAGCACTGTGTACGGCGCGCCCGCGAGCATAAGCATGCCAAGAATTTGAACGGTCTCACCGCCCTCTGCTCCTAGAATTGCCGCGCCCAGAATCCGGTCGTCGCCGGCGTCCACGATGATCTTCATAATCCCAGCCGTTTCGTCGCGCTCGATTGCGCGGGCTACGTTCGCCATGGGGTACGTTCCGATTTTCAGTTTTCGTCCGGATGCGCGAGCTTCGGTTTCTGTCATACCCACACGGCCGAGCTGCGGGTCAGTAAACAAGGCGTACGGCACGTAGCGATTCTCAACCGTCAAATTCTTGCCCTCGATTAAATTCCCCCACACGATCTGATAGTCGTTGTAGGAAATGTGTGTGAACGCGGGACCGCCTTTCACATCTCCCAGCGCCCAGATTCCCGGCACGCTCGTTTCGAGCCGTCCGTTCACTTTGATAAAGCCGTGCGCGTCGCTCTCCACGCCCGATTTTTCGAGGCCGAGGTCGTCAGTGTTTGGCCGGCGCCCCGTGGCTATCAGAAGATGAGACCCGGCAATAGTCGTCGAACCCTGTTTCGTTTCGATCGTCACGGAGATTTCGCCGCGCGCGCTGGCTACTCGCGTTGTGCGCGCGCCACATTGAAACGCAATCCCTTCGGCCTCGAGCGCCTTCTGCAGTTCCGCCGAGAGGTCGGGATCTTCGCTTGCGAGAACCGTTAGGCTTCTGTGAATCAGCGTCACGCGACTGCCAAATCGGCGGAACATTTGTCCGAATTCAAGCCCTACGTAGCCGCCGCCGATTACGATCAAATGTTTCGGAAGTTCCTGAATCTGCATCAAGCTCGCGTTGGTGAGATACGGCACTGAATCAAGCCCAGGGATTGGCGGAATTGTCGGTCGCGTGCCGGTGTCGATGAAAATTTGTTCGCTTTCGAGAACGTCGCCTCCCACCTGAACCTCGTGCGGCGAAACGAACTTTCCATGCCCTCTGAAGAGAGTCAGATTGGGGCGTTTTGCAACACTGCGCTCGTGGCCAGCGCGAAAGCCCTCGACTACTTTGTTCTTCCGCGCCAAAATCGCGGCCAGATCGACAGTCACTTCTTTAGCCAGCACGCCCCAGCGCGAAGCGTTGCGCGCATAATGCGCCACCTGCGCCGATGCCACCATCGTCTTCGTAGGTGTGCAGCCGGTATTCACGCAGGTTCCGCCGAGCTGATTCCGTTCCACCAATGCGACTTTCCATCCCTTATCCGCAAGTCCGTACGACAGCGGGTTGCCGCCTTGACCTGAACCGATAACAATCGCATCGAATTTCATGTTCGCTCCTACCTGGACGCGCCACAAAGTGTACCGGAACGGCCCTTTTCAGCATGAATCGTTTCTTTTCTAGAAATTATTCAAGAATCACGCCCCGAAAGCACGATGACACTGTATGATTTTGGTTATGGCCAGAGGATGGGAAAGTAAGGCGGTTGAAGGACAAGTTCAAGATTTAGAAGATAACGGCAAGAAAGGGCCTAACACGCAGTTGACCCCAGCCCAGGTGGAATCTCATCGGCGAAGGCAAGTGCTTCTTCTGTCCCGCTCGCGCGTTCAGAAAGACTTACAGGCGAGCACCGATCCGAGATACCGCGAACAGCTCAATCGCGCACTAGCCGACCTCGACGCGCAAATCGTCAAACTCAATGACGGCCTCTAGCTCTGCCATGGTTTGAGTCACTGGCGGAGGGAGAAACAGCTTTCTCAACAACCGCGACTCCGATCGTGTCATGAATCGAGCGGCGCTAATCGTGTGGGGTGCCTAACTCGGTTTCTTCGATGAAGACGACGCCGACGCCGTTCAAATGTTTTTCTCGTCCGGGAGAGCAGTGAACCACGGTGGCGCGGAGGCTCAGTGAGCTCGAGTGCGCCGGGTCGCCGGCGGCCTCGATCACGACGCGCAATTCCGATTGCAGCCGCGGTAGATGGTTCAAAGCAAGATACGCTCCCTGCAGGCTGATGTCGCGAACCGTCGCCTTCTCTTCGAACGATGTACCATCGACAGCCTGGCCGGTCACCGTTGCTCCGAACCGCAGCCGTCGGCGCTGTCCCGCGCGCGATTCGCGCAACTCCACCGCAACGCCGCGATCGCTCAGCGTGATGTTCATCCCTTCAGTTGCGGCCCACGTAGCGGGAAATTCTTGCCTGGCTGCCGACAAGAATCCGTCCACCGTCTTGTCCTTGGAGTCAGGATCGTGGTGGAAGAGAACGAGATTTCCGATTTTTGCATCGCGCGCAATTTTCACTCCCTCGAGCCAGCTGGAATGCCCCCACCCTTTGCGGGTCGAAGCAAGTTGCTCGGGGGAATATTGCGCGTCGTAAATCAAAACATCCGCCCCCTGAGCTACCTTCCTCAGGTTGCAATCAAATTCCGGAACGCCCGCTTCGTTATCCGTGGCGTAAACGATTGAACCGGCGGTCGTATCGAGACGATAGCTCAGGCAGCCCTGCGGATGATTCAGCGAGCATGCCGTGATCCGCGTGCCATGAATTTCCCATTGCTCGCCGCCCGTCACCTCGCGGAAAGTGCGCGCGGCACTCATGATGCTTGCGTCCACTGGAAAATAAGGGCTGGCGAGCTGAGCTTCGAATACTTTTCGAAGGCTGTTCGGGCCCAGGAATTTCGACTCAAAGCTGTAGAAGTGAAATTTGTTTTGCGCCTCGAAAAACGGATAAAAGAACGGGATGCCTTGAATGTGATCCCAGTGATAATGAGTAACGAGAACGTGAGCTTCGATCTGGTGATCGGGATGCGCTTGCGTCCAGTGATTGCCCAGCATCCTCAAACCCGTGCCGCAATCAAGGATGAATTTCGTTCCGCTTGGCGCCGTTAGTTCAAGGCAAGGCGTGTTTCCGCCGTAGCGCCAGGTCTCGCGATCGAGCGTAGGGGTCGAACCCCGCACTCCCCAGAAGGTCAATTTAGCAGTGTTATGCGTCATCGCTGGGCGAATCGCGAGGCGTCGCCCAAACGCCCTTTTTGAGCGCCAAGACTGAAACCGTTGTCATGGTAGGCAGGTGCAGCGAGCGAAGTCAATTGGGTTTCGTCCGCCGCGTTCATTCCCATTAGACTGATGCCGCTTCCAACAAGTTTCAACGCTCGATGCTGTGTCCCTGGCCCCACTGCGGTAGAATTTGAGCGATGCACTTTCATGCACATGACGCCGGTGGGCACGCCGATCACCCGCATTCCCTCTCTCATGGCGCTGGCCAGCAGATGACTGCAATCCTTGGGACGGCGGTTGTCGCGACCTTTGCGCTAGTCGCAGTTGAGCTTTTCGCCGGTTATGCGGGGCACTCCATCGCGCTTGTCAGTGACGGCATCCACAATCTCACGGACGTTCCAACGCTGGTCATTTCGTGGCTCGCCACTCGCTGGGCTAGGCGCCCTCCGACGGAAGAAAAGACCTACGGCTACCATAGAGCGGGAATATTGGCCGCTTTTGTCAATTCGATGCTGCTTGCATTGGTCGCAGTCTTTCTCATTTACGAATCGATCGAACGCCTTCGGACGCCTGTCGAAGTCCGGACGGGAATCATGCTTTGGGTTTCACTAGCGGCTCTGGTG
>Ga0185299_10002936_pt1 | contig 24304 bp, 15 predicted proteins | sample PaiPotPPA55metaG_FD_128002 | JGI IMG/M metagenome (GOLD analysis project Ga0185299, IMG submission 128002) | Iron sulfur acid spring bacterial and archeal communities from Banff, Canada, to study Microbial Dark Matter (Phase II) - Paint Pots PPA... ... | reverse complement strand
CAATTGGTAGCGCCGGGCGACCCCGCGTCAAGCAGATTATTGATGCATCCACTCGCACCTGAATCAGGGGGAGAAGCATTCCACTCCGGCGGCCGTCAATTTGCGTCGCAGAACGATCCAGACTTTCTAAAAATTGCGGAATGGGTGAACAGCCTCAATCGCCCAGACGCGACGCCCGCCGTTACATCCAAAGTACGCATTTACGTTACGAATAGTGCGGGGAATACCGTCGATGTGATCGATCCCGCGACCAATAAAACAGTCCAAACTATTGATGGCATCGAGCTCCCGCACGGTGTGGTCTTCAGCCCCGATGGGTCCCGCGTTTACATTAGTAACGAATCCGAAAGTGTTCTCGCTGTAGTAGAAGGAGGTACCGGACATATTCTGGAAAAAGTGCCGCTCGGTGGACATCCGAATAATCTGACCATCACCAAAGATGGCAAGCGAGTGCTGGTAGGAATTCGCGAGAGTTCGGGCTGGCTTGAGGTCATCGACGCTGCATCGCTGAAGAAAACCAAGAGCATCCCAGTGAGCGGCCCAGTGCACAATGTCTATGTGACCCCTGACGGCAAGTACGCCGTGGCGGGTTCCATCGACGCAAAGAACTTAACGGTAGTGGATTTGCAAACGGAAAAAGCCGTCTGGAATCTGAATCTGGGCAGCGGCGTGCGCCCGATGGCCTTTGAGGCAAATCCTGACGGTTCGACGAAACTGATTTTTGTCCAGTTATCGGGCTTCAACGGATTCGCCGTAGTGGACTTCGCCAAACACATCGAAGTTCAACGAATTAAGTTGCCTGACCAGCCGGGCGGTTACGGCATTGCAGAAGGAAGAACCGGCACGCCCTCCCACGGTATAGGCGTGACGCCAGATGGCAAGTCCCTATGGATAGCCAGCACCGCGGCCAACGCACTTTTTCAATACGAGCTGCCTTCTCTTAACCTCCTCGGGTACGTCGAACTGCCGCATGTCTACCCGCAGGGCCAGAAACCAACCGGTTCCGTTCCCGAGTGGATCACCTTCACGCCCGACGGAAAAGTTCTGTACGTTTCGAACTCAGGAGACCGCTCAGTCTCGGCCATAGACACGGAAAAGCGCCAACTTGTGGCCATCATTCCCACCGGAGAAGTGCCCAAGCGGATTAACACCATGGTGGTCCACTGAGATTTATGTCTGTGGAAAGTTTGCAGTCGTCGTGGCGCCGAGTTTAGATCTTGCGTTCCGATCTTCGTTACCGACGGCATGAAATAAAATTAATATTGTTTTCAGCCCGTAGCTTCGCTCGCTGACATACACTACGTCGTCGCGACCTTGCCGCGTTCGTATATACGCAGCTCAGTCGATTGTTAAAAAAACAATTTCGGGAGTGAAAGATGAAAATCTGCCTCGTCATCCTCTGTGCTTTTTGCCTTGTCGCAACTGTGCCCGCTCATGGTCAGACCAACCCACCCATGAAGCTGGTGCAGATCATTTCGCTGCCCAACGTCGAGGGATACTTCGACCACATGGCCGTGGATATCAAAGGCCAGCGCCTGTTCCTTCCGGGTGAGCATCAGCGCACCATCGAGGTCATTGATCTTCGCACCGGAAAAGTCATTCATACCATGACCGGGTTCGGCGGCGACCCACGCAAGACGATTTATCTGCCGGAAACAAATCAAATCTGGGTAGACGACGGCGACTCCACCGTGAAAGCCTTCAGCGGCGATACTTACGAATTGGTGAAAAACATTCCCTTGTCCGGGCACGATAAAGATAAGGACGCAAGAAAAGTTCCCGACAACGGTGTCTATGACCCCGCCACTCATCTCTTTTATCTTGGCGATCGCTCGGATTCCACACCTAACGCCGGTCCCAAAGGTTCCATCGAAATTGTCGACCTAAAAAACGGCACGCTGGTCGGCTCCATCGATGTCGAAGGCAAGAATCCAGCAGGCCTGGTTCTCGACCCTTCCTCCTCTAAACTTTATGTCGTGATGGGCGACACCAGCCAGGTGGTCGTCATTGATCTCCCAAAGCGCGCGGTGATCACGTCATGGCCAATCACTGGCGGCCCCGAGCCTCACGCGATCGCAATTGACGCGCCCAATCGACGCCTGTTTATCGGCAGCCGCGTGAAGCGCAGCCACATTTATAAGCCCGGCAAGCTGGTGGTCATGAATGCGGATACCGGAAAAGTAATCGACGCTATCGACACCGAGGGCGGCGTGGACGAAGTGGAGTGGGAGCCAAACACCCGCCGCATTTATTACACCGGCACGACCGGCTTCGTGGAAGTATTCAAACAAATTGACGCGGATCACTATCAAAGTTTAGGGAAAGCAGCTACGGGTGCAATCGCCAAAACTTCTTTGTTGTGCCCCGAGCTCAACCGCTTTTACTCCGCCGTCCCGAAACACGTCATTTTGACGCCCCCTGTTCCAGAATCAAAGGAGGCAACGATCGAAGACGCGAAAGTCATGGTCTACGAAGTATTGCCGTGACTCGATCGCGCATGAGTCTCCGACGGGTGCTGGCCGCCGCAATTTTATGTTTCCCGTTCGTATGTGGCGCGCAAGAGCAGAGCGTTGTCCCACTTAAGTCGGAGCCTCATCATCACCTCGTCGTGCACAACGATTTCGTGAATGTTTACTCCGTTCAAGTAGAACCTAAGGACTCCGTTGTGTTGCACAAACATGAATTCGATGCTATCGGAATCATGTTGAATGATGCTGAGATTACCGTCCGTACTCCCGGTAAACCCGATTCTCACCAGAAAGTAGTTGGCGGCCAGTTACGCTTGCAGCAGGCAGGATACGTCCATTCCACGGTCATCGACGGGGACACTGCTTATCGGAACGTGACGGTAGAGCTACTTTTGCCGCAACAGGAGCGCCGCAACATTTGTGCTAGCGTAATTTCCGGACAGCCCCTGAATTGTCCGTCAGCGCTGTCCAACAGTGCGGCTCTTTCGGAACAACCTCAATTTGAGACGAACCAAACTAAGGTTAATTTGATCCGTCTTATACAGCAGCAAAGCGTTACCCTGGATACATCCGCTCAGAGCCGATTGGTTGTTGTGCTCGACGACGCGGCGATTGTCACAAGCGCAAATAGTCCCCCGAGACTGTCGCGAAGCGGGGATACCCTATGGCTCGAGCGCAATAGCCCCGCTGAAATTTTTAAGAATGACGGCCGCAAAGAAATGCGCCTCGTCACCTTCGTTTTTACAAACGAACAATCTGCGAAATAATAGACTTCGGAAATATTCTTACTTGCCGGTTTCGAACAATTTATTTTTTGATGGAATTTGTTGCGCGAGTTCTTCCGCCTCCTGCCCATCGGAGAAATTAAAACCCACGACAATTAGTCCCACCGTGTGCCCGGAGCTGTTCAGTAGCCGCTCTCATATAGTCGTAGATTTCCCTTTCATCTCCATCACAGGAATGCCCCTTTTCCACCACGTGCAGATCCGCGCATGAGCTAATACGGCGATTGCGCCGAAAGCGTGGGTTGCGAGCTTTAGAATCGGTGTATTCATATTCACGCTTTGGGTTGAAGTTTAGCGGTAACTTCCGGCGGGAGTTGATCGGCCTTAGCCAGCAGTGCACTCACCTGCCACATCTGAGTTTCTGAAAGAGATTCCTTGAATCCTGGCATACCAGAAAGTCGGATCCCGTTCTTCACCTTCCAGAAGGATTCGCCAACCGGATCATCCGTGACCATGTCTTCCTTCTCGAGCAATTGTGGCACGTGAGGAAACATTCCTTTCGCGGCGTCCGGCTTGGGCTGATTTGGCAAACCATGACAGAAAGCGCAATCCTTCCGATAAATGTCTGCTCCCTCCGCCAGATCAGCGGCGCTGAAGGCCGCGAGATCGCGCTTAGGTTGTTCCGCTTTAATCCTGGATTTCCTTCCGAGCTTCGCAAAAAATGCTTCCATTGGCATGGCCGCATCTGCAGTCGCCACCGGCGCGTGCCCCGTCGCAACATACAAATACAAAGCGGCGGGCAGAATTAATAAGCCGACAAGGACGCCGAGCAGAAATCTGGCTGTAGGATTCAACGGCGGTCACCTCCTGCACATACCGATCAGTCTTTTTTAAAATCATAAACGCGCGCTAAGGTGATTTTCCTCGCTGAAAACGCTTCAACAGCCGAACTGTCAGGAAAGAAGGTTCCTCACCAAACCACCGCGTGTCGTGTTCGCTCGGGTACCCAATAAAAATCTGTTTGCTTCACGAACGAATTCGCTGCACGGATTGTAATGACTAGCGGCTGGCAGTCAAATTAATAATTGTTCAGGTGAAAACATAGGCGTGGAGCGACTAAAAATCCAGCGGAGGTGGTTATCAATCGAATTACCGCGGCGTGATTCAGGTGGTTGTGGACTTGAAAACACCGAAACGCGGCAACTGTCCTTCTGTAGGAGAAATGACTATTTTTGTCTTCAAAACTAAATGTCAGATTAATTCTTGTTTATTCTCAGCGTCTTTGCTTGACCGGAAATGGATCGGGATATTTAATGCCCAAAAAGTCAAATGAGTGCATCGTCAGAAGCTCGGCCACGATCGATCGTTTATTGATCCAAGACCTGTCCTCCTTGCGAAGCTGAAACTCGAGTTCAGATTTAGGAGCAGAAATGAAAAAGTTTCTAGCTATTGTCATCACGTTTTTAACCGCCTTGGTTTCGCAAGCGTCCGGCCAGAACGTGCCGAGCCAGCAACTGCCGATGATGCATATGGCAGGCATTCTGGGACTAGTTGAAACAATCCCATTGCCAGGGGATGGCTACATGGACCATCTCACGGTGGATGTTCAGGGCCAGCGTCTCTTCATTTCTGGAGAGGCTGCAAAAAGCCTCATTACTGTGGACCTGGCCGCAGGCAAAGTAATTCATGAAACAAAAGGGCTTTCAGCCATGCCCAAGAAAGCCTTCTATCTGCCCGGCAGCAACGAGATATGGGTTACGTTGACAGATAGCAGTGTCGTAGTCATAAGCGGAACTACTTATGAAGTAAATAAGACCGTGAAATTGTCTGGGTATGGTGATCCAAACCGAGGCGCGGATAATGCCGCTTACGATGTCGGCACTCACTTAATTTATGCCGGTGTTGAGGTCTTTGAAAATTTTGGAGGCAGCGGTGAGCATGGGTCCACGAATGCTTCCATCGATATGGTAGACACCACGAGTGCGAAATTGGTGGGCAGTATTAAACTGCCTGGTGGTGACCCTGCAGGTATTACCATCGACCCGGCGGGAAAAAGATTGTACGTAACTATGGGCGACATTGTCGAAGGCAATAGTCACGTCGCTGTCGTAGATCTCGAAAAACACGCCGTAGTCGCCCAGTGGCCAATCATTGGCGGTCCGGTGCCCCACACTGCGGGATTGGATGTCGCCCATCATCGCTTGTTCGTTGGCAGCCGAACCGTAGCGCACACTGGCAATGTTGGTGGCGGGCACCAGCACGAACCAGGGAAGCTAGTCGTTATGGACACCGAGACGGGTAAAGTCGTTCAAGTGCTGGACAGTGTAGGAGGCGCAGACGACCTTCAATATGACGCGGCTACTGGGCGCATTTACTTCGTTGGGACGACTGGTACTGTTGCTGTTTTTAAGGAGATTGACCCCGATCACTTCCAGCTTCTAGGAAAAGTTCCCACCGGCGCGATAGCTAAAACGGGACTTTGGGTGCCGGAGTTGCAGAGATTTTACTCCGCTGTTCCTCGACACTACATTCTCACTGCTCGCCACGGGACACAAGACCTTCTGGCTGACTTACTTAAGGAGCTGAACATTGCGCAAGGCGTGACCGCGAGAGACAAGAAAGCTGGATGGCAAACCTCGATGCTCTCCGATCTTGTAATCGAAGAGGCCCATCTGATGGTTTTTGAATATTTACCGTAAGCGATTCCTTGCATGTTCACTCGCGACCCTGTCTGAAGCCATTCACGTGCGCTAACAGCCAGACTCGATTGAGAAATGAATGAACGTAAGTCGCCGTCGAAGAAAGAACGCTGGGTTTGTTCCCATTCTGCCGGTCAGTGTGATCGAGTGTGAGCATTGTTACGAGTCCAGCAAGCTTCTGAACTGTCTAACTTGACGATTTTAAGTTAAGGGGTAGAGACGATGAGCGAAAGTACCCAACCTGGGCTAGGCCAACCACCAGTTGAAATCGCCAGGCTCGAAGCGTTTATCGAGCGCGCACTGGTGTCCGTAGGAATTCCAGCCGACGATGCTGCTCAGGTAGCCAAGCTGATGGCTGAATCCGACGCATATGGTGGGGACGCGCATGGCATCTTCCGGTTGCAGCAGTACGTGTCGCAGATCGAAAACGGCGCTATCAATGCGCGGCCTAGGATTCGAGTAATTAACGACCGAGCTGGTACCGCACTTCTGGATGGTGATAAGGGACTGGGGCACTTGGTCATGAAACGCGCTGCCGACCTCGCTATCGAAAAAGCGCACCTGACCGGCATTGGCTGGGTAGGGACTCAGCACAGTAACCATGCCGGCCCGGCGCACTTGTACGCGCGGATGGCGATGCAGCAGGACATGATCGGATTGTATTTTTGCGTTGGCAACGCCAATCTTCTGCCCCCGTGGGGCGGCACAGAAGTGCTGCTCAGCACGAATCCGATTGCTATCGCCGTCCCTGGATCGCGACATCCATCGATCGTGCTTGATATGGCCACCACGAACACTGCTTTGGGTAAGATCAGACTCAAGGCACAACGCAACGAACCGATTCCCGAAGGCTGGATGATCGACCGGCAAGGTCAGCCGTTGACCGATCCAAAGCGTGCAAGTGAAGGGTTCCTCGTTCCTGTGGGAGGTCCTAAAGGATATGGACTGGCGCTGATGTTCGGTTTGCTCGCCGGCACGTTGAACGGTGCCGCATTTGGCCGGGACGTGGTGAACTACACGAAGGATTCCAAAACCCCAAGCAACACCGGTCAAGCGATTCTGGCACTGGACATTGCGGCTTTCGCGGATGTGCAAGTCTTCAAGCAGAAAGTTGACGATGTCTGGGAAATGATGAAGTCCTCCCCAACTCTACCGGGCTTCGATGAGGTGCGTCTGCCTGGAGAACGCTCAGGGAAGCTTTACGAGGAGAGGGTCGCCCACGGCGTTCCATTAGGAACGGAGCTTCGCAAGGTTCTGGATGAACTTGCTGATCACTTAAACATTCAGCGATTGGCCTAGAAGACGTCCGAGCTAAACGTTTAATTCGCCCAGCGACTTTTGTTTGGACTCCGATGAACGGTTCGAATTCTAGATATGTTCCCCAACGTGCTCGGATTCGTTGACCACAAAAGATTAGGAGATCACTGATATGAAGCATGATGTGACCGGTGTACGCACCGTCGATATTCACGCGCACCTTTTCCCACAAACTTATCTCGACGTGCTGGCGGAAGAGGGGCCGCGCTTCAATGTGGAATATCGCGCGGCTGAGGAAGGGTTCTACATCAAGACAGAAGTGCGTTTCCAGGGACCGCTGCCATACCGTATCGTGGACTTGCAGAAGCGTATCGCGGATATGGACGCCCAGGGAACCGCGGTGCAGGCGATGTCGCTCACCGGACCAATGGCGCATTGGGGCGATGAAGAAGTCTCTCACAAACTGGCGCGCGCCTGGAACGATGGGGCCAGTGCCGCGCACGTGCAATATCCGACTCGGTTGTTCGGACTCTTGACGCTTCCAATGCTCTTCCCGGATCGCGCGATCGATGAACTGAATCGCGCCAGCAAGTTGCCCGGAATGCGGGGCGTCTATATGGGTACGAACATCAATCATCGCGATCTCGACGACTCTTTGTTCGAGCCGATTTTTGCCCGCATCGAGGCACTGGATCTGCCGGTTTTCCTGCACCCGCTGCAGGTTGTTGGCGGACCTCGTACCGCGCCGTTCAACCTTTCGAACATCCTGAGCTTCCCTTTCGACACTGGCATCGCGGCGTGCCACCTTATTTTTGGTGGTGTCCTGGACCGCCACCCTAACCTTCAGGTCACTCTGCCGCACGGCGGTGGCGTACTGCTAATGCTGATGGGACGGATTGACCACGGCGCGAGGGTGCGGCCGGAAATCCAAAAATTGGGCTTGCCGCAACCCCCGAGCAAATATTTGCAGCGTTTTACGTTCGACACGATCGTCCATTCGAAATCCGTGATGGAGTTCGTGATTAGTGAGGTGGGTGCCGACCGCATTATGATCGGAAGCGACTACTGCCTCGATATGGGATACGACCAACCGGTGCATGTACTTGATGAGGTAAATATGACCAGCGCACAGCGGAAGCTAATCCTCGCGGATAACGCCGCACGTCTCCTCAAATTGTGAGTCTTCAGCCTCGGCGACCCTGCTCGGCGCCCAACTGTCTAGCGGGAAAATCACATTATTTTCATCCACGAGTGCAATATTTTGAATATTTGTGTTGACTGTCAACAGTTGACAATATAGTGTCCGCCCAACGGTAGCGTCCTGCCACTACTGCGTGGAGGCAATCAATGCTTTTTGCGAATTTCAAACCAATTGCTTGGGGTCTGTTTGTTGTGGTCCTGATGTTGGGAATGACGGGGCTCTTCTCCGGTCCTATCTACGCGCAAGTTGCCGGAGCCACCCTGAATGGCACTGTGTCGGACGCATCTGGGTCCGGGGTGCCCAATGCGAACGTTTCGATCAAGAATACCGCGACCGGGGTCGTGCGTGACGTGTCTACTGACTCGGACGGGTTTTACAGCGCCCCGAACTTATTGCCAGGAACTTATGACGTCACGATTTCGGCTTCAGGATTTTCTACTGCAGTGCAGACGGGGCTGACGTTAACGGTGGGAGCTGTACAAGCCCTTAATATTCCCTTGAAGATTGGCCACGCCACGGAAAAAGTAGAAGTGGTGGCGATAGCGCCGGACGTGCAACTCGCTTCGTCGGCGTTGAGCGCCGAGGTCGACTCCACGACGGAGCGCGAATTACCTTTGAATGGCCGCGACTGGACGCAACTCGCCACCCTCCAGCCGGGAGTCACTGGCGTCCGCGTCGAGGCGGGCGCCAGCAACCGAGGCAATCGAGGTTATGGGACTCTATTGTCGATTTCCGGGCATCAACCGTTCGAGAATAATTACCGGCTCAACGGGGTCAGCATCAACGACTATTCGAACGGGTCGCCGGGTAGCTCGCTCGGCGTCAATCTGGGCGTTGATGCAGTTCAGGAGTTTTCTGTTCTGACGAGCAATTATACGGCGGAATATGGCCGGGCCTCCGGTGGGGTCATCAACGGTATCACCAAGTCAGGAACCAACGATTTCCACGGGGATGCGTACTATTTCATTCGCGATAAGGTCTTGGACGCGAAGAACTACTTCGACGACCCCACCCAACCTATACCGCCATTTCATCGCGATCAATTCGGAGTCGCCGGCGGCGGCCCGATTATAAAGAATAGGACCTTCATCTTCGGCGATTACGAAGGGATTCGACAGCGGAAGAGCGACACTTTCAGCGATATCGTGCCTTCCGCAGCGGCTCGAGCGGGCACGCTGTGTTCGCACCCTGATGGCACCTGCACTACCTCAACTATTACGGTTGACCCAAAGGTCGTGCCCTACCTGGGTTTCTATCCGCTTCCCAACGTCCCGGGTATTATCGGGAATGGAGACACGGGAAACTTCGTCACCTCTGGAGTCGAGCGCCTATCAGAAAACTATTTTACCCTCAGGGGCGACCACCGTTTTACTGACAAGGACAGTCTTGCGGCGAGCTATTTCTATGACAAGGCACCTCTTACAATGCCCGACGCACTGGTGGACACGCTCACGCAAAATTTTACGTTCAGGCAAATGGTCAGCTTGGAAGAGACTCATCTTTTCAGCCCCGGATTTGCGAACACTGCGCGGGTTGGTTTTAGCCGTGTGGCAGCGATGGTCACAGCACCTTATGCCGCATTGAATCCGCTCGCCAAGGATCCAAGTCTCGGTGCGTTGCCCGGTAAATTTTCTCCTGAAATCGTTATAAGCGGCGGCGGTATCGTCACCATGGACGGGGCGCTGGGCACCGTGTCGTCCGACATTCTCACGTGGAATTCCTATCAGTTCTATGACGATGCCTTCTTTACGCGCGGCACCCACACTTTGAAAGTCGGATTTGCTGTCGAGCGCATGCAGAACGATGAATTCTCCGGAGGGGTCCCGCCAAATGGAAGCTTTAAGTTCGACTCGTTGGCGACGTTTCTGCAGAACCAACCCCACAGCCTACTGATTGACGATCCAACAACCACTCGCCCAATCAATGTCCGTCAGACTCTATTCGGTGCCTACGTTCAGGACGATTGGCATGCGAGGTCGAACCTTACATGGAATTTTGGCGTAAGGTACGAGCCGGTAACGCTGCCGACCGACGCGCATAACACGTTCGCGGTCTTGACCAGCCTGACCAGCCCGGCAGAAACGCCAGTTAACACCTTGTGGGCCTCGAACCAAACGCTTCACAACTTTGAACCGCGTATCGGTTTCGCATGGGATCCCTTCCACAATGGTAAGACCGCCGTTCGTGGTGGTTTTGGAATCTTTGATGTGCTGCCTCTTTCTTGGGAGTACACCCACGGAAGCACCGGAGTTCTGCCGTATCAGCTGCAAAAAGGTGTCACTTCCTTGCCTCCCGGCTCGTTCCCGACGGGAGCCGTGGGGCTCGCCCAAACGGTCGATCTGACGACCGTAGGAGTTCGCTTTGTTGAACAGCATCCACACCGCAATTACGCCTTAAACTGGAACCTCAATATTCAGCACGAAATCGCCTCAAATCTAACGGCGGCGATCGCCTATGTAGGCTCGCACGCTGTTCACTCACCTTTCAGCACCGATGACAGCAATATGGTCCTTCCGACCTTGATCTCTGCCGGCTATCTCTGGCCCGTCCCAGTTGGCAGCGGTACGCGGCTCAACCCCAATGTGGGTCGGATTCGCGCACTCTGGTGGGATAACAGCTCCGTTTATCATGGCCTTCAGGCGGGGCTCGCAAAAAGGATGAGCCACGGGTTTCAGGTTCAAGGCAGTTATACCTGGAGCAAATGCCTTGATTCCGGTTCGGGTGGACTGCTCGGGGACCCGTATGCCAATTCGCTTTCCAGCCTGATGTTCTTCAACCGGGGAGGCAGGCATGGTCTGTGTGACTTCAACATAGCCCAAAACTTTGTGGCGAACTATCTTTGGCAGCCGCCCGCTCCAAAATTTGGAGGCACCATTACAGAGCACGCTCTCGGCGGCTGGGAATTCGGTGGAGTTGTGGTCGTCAGTACTGGCTCACCGTTTACGGTGCTTATCGCTGGGGATCCACTCGGTCAAAATAGCACGGACCCGTTTGCCTTCGCGTCGCGCGTGGCAGGGCCCGGATGCGGGAATCCCGTCACCGGCAATGTCAATGGCTACATCAAGGTGAGCTGCTTCAGCGTTCCCACAGTGCCCGCTTCGTTCGCCGCGTCGTGCCAAACTGCTGTCGATGGCAATGGCGTCCCGATCCCGGGTACCTGTATGAACCTATTCGGTAATGCAGGGCGGAATACCGTGATCGGACCGGGCCTAGCCAACATCGATTTCTCAGCGTTCAAGAACAACTACATACCTAGAATCTCGGAAACCTTCAACATTCAGTTCCGGGCCGAGTTCTTTAACATCCTGAACCACCCCAACTTCCAGTCCCCCGTCAAACACAATGCGATCTTCAATCAAGACGGTTCGCCGGCGTCCGGAGCCGGTGTGATAAATTCCACAACAACCTCATCGAGGCAGATTCAATTTGGTCTAAAGATCATCTGGTAGCGGGAGGCATTCCGATTGCGCACACACATGCTAGTTCAGCGGGAACAACATTTACGAATTGAGAGTCGCGATACGGGATCCAATTAGCTGAAAAAATACGAGTAAGTCGAGGAGCTAGGATGAAGAAATTACTGTTGTCGTTGCCGCTTGTTTTCTTTGCTTTGGTAATGGCCGGCCCGCCAGGTTCGGGTTATCGCCTCATTAAGAAGGTACCTTTGGGCGCGGCACCGGGTGGCGGCGAATATTTCGATTACGTCACCGTGGATCCAGCCGCGCGGCGCGTTTATCTGTCGCACGGTACGGAGGTTAAAGTGATCGACGCCGATAACTTCTCGCTGGTGGGCACCGTTTCCGGCTTGAAGCGCTGCCATGGTGTGGTCGTGCTTCCGGAGCTTGGCAAAGGATTTATCACCGATGGCGACGGCGCTAACGTGACCGTGTTCGATCTTAAAAACTTTAAGATCACGAACAAAATCAAAAGCGCCAAGGATACCGACTCGGTTGTCTACGATCCGGCCTCCAAGCTTATTTTTACCTTTAACGGCGACAGCGCCAATTCCACTGTTATAGATCCGGCCAAGGAAACTGTAGTGAAAGTCATCGACATGGGCGGTGCGGTCGAACAAGGCGTGACTGATGGTAAAGGCCTGCTGTACGACAACAATGAAGAGAAAAGCGATATGGCCGTCGTCGACACGGCCGCTCTTACGATCAAAAGTCGTTGGCCCGTGGCGCCTTCAGGAACACCGGTGGCCATTGCAATCGACCGTGAGCACCGGCGGATATTTTCCAGCGGCCGTAAGCCGCAATTCGTGGTCATGATGGATGCCGACAGCGGCAAGGTGATCCAGTCGTTGCCCATCAGCTCTGGCGTAGACGGCAACGTTTTCGATCCTGAATTAGGGCTGTTGTTTGTCGCAACGCGGGAGGGCAAGCTCCATATCTTCCACGAGGATTCGCCCGACAAGCTCACGGAAATTGAAACGCTGGATACTGAGTTTGGCGCCAAGACGATGAATATCGATCCGAAGACGCATAACCTTTTTCTGAGTACCGCGGATTTTGGCCCGGCTCCTCCAGCTCCAACGAAAGAAAATCCCGAGGGGCGACGACAAGCGATTCCTGGAACGTTTCACGTGCTAATTTATGGACGGTAGAAAATCATCCTGATGCGTGGCATGGTCTTATGCCGCCTCTGCGTTCTGGCAAATCGTGAGAACAATTGTCTCGCGCGTCGCGTCCCTTTCTCTGGATTGGTGTGGGAGTCTTTGTAACCACTACGATTTGAATCAGCAGGTGTTTTGATCGGTGTTGTTGACGCGGGTTTGATTTGGTATTTCCGAAGAGATCGAAAATTCATGGGCCCAAAAAAAGCCGTACTTGTATTTACTCTATTTTTAGTGCCGTTCGCTGACGGCGCACCTGAGCGCTCCTTCCATTTGTTGGAAGCTTCCATCACTGACATTCACAAAGCGATGCAGGCGGGCGCGCTGACGTGCCACGATCTGGTCCAGCAATATCTGAATCGCATTCAGTCTTACGACCAGCAAGGCCCCGCGATCAATTCCATGTTGTACATCAACCCGGCCAGCCTGGAACAGGCTGACGCCTTCGATCAGGAGTTTCGCCGCACCCACCAATTAAAGCCGCTTGGGTGTATCCCGGTTGTTCTGAAGGATAATTTTGACACTGCGGATATGCCTACAACCGCCGGCGCTGTAACACTTAAAGGTGCGCAGCCTGAAAAGGATGCTTTCGCTGTCACGCGGCTTCGCGAAGCCGGTGCGCTTATTCTGGGTAAGGCTAACTTGCAGGAATTTGCCAGTGGCGGGATCTCCGTAAGCTCGCTTGGCGGCCAGGTGAAAAATCCCTATGACCTATCCAGAACGCCAGGCGGCTCTTCTGGTGGGACGGGCGCGGCAGTCGCCGCCAACTTCGCAGTTGCGGGCACCGGATCGGATACCGGAGGCTCCATTCGTTCTCCTGCGTCTGCAAATAATTTAGTGGGACTCCGCCCGACACGCGGCTTAATCAGCCGGGATGGTATTGTGCCAGTGTCTTTTACCCAAGACACCATAGGCCCGATGACCAGAAATGTATCCGACACCGCGAGATTATTGGACGTCATGGCCGGGTATGATCCGAATGATCCCGTGACTGCTTTTAGTGTCGGCAATATTCCAAAAACGTACACGGCGTTTCTCCAGAATGGATTAAAGGGAGCTCGCCTTGGTGTGCTTACGAATCTATTTGGCAACGGGCCGGAATACGAACAAGTGAATGAGGTGATGGCCAAGGCTATCGATGCGTTAGAAAAAGAAGGTGCTGTGATTGTCCGCGTTGAAGACCCGGCCCTCGAGACGAACGCGCTGACCGCTAAATTTCGCCTGAACGAGCCGGAGTTCAAGACCGCACTAAACGGTTATCTGCGGCAACAGGGGTCGCACGTACCCGTGCATTCACTCGCAGAAATCATTGCTTCCGGTAAGTACCATAAGCCGACGCTAGAAAAATTCTTCGCCACTGCTGAGAGTTATGAAGACGGCCCCAATTCCGTCGACTATAAGGATCGCCGGATGAGGATGGACGAAGTCAAGATTGAAGTGGCCAATCTAATGGCAAAAAATCAGCTGGATGCGTTGGTGTATCCGCATCAAAAATGTTTGGTGCTTCCCATCGGGGCGACGTTTCAGAAAGACCGCAACGGCATCATCGCTGCTCTCGCGGGCTTCCCGGCTATCGAAGTGCCCGCTGGTTTTTCTAAGCCGACGCCAGACGCGCCAATCGGTGTGCCGGTAGGGATGGAGCTGCTCGGTCGCGCCTGGGCCGAGCCCGAATTGCTGAGACTTGCCTTCGGTTTCGAGCAAGCGACGCACCTACGAAAACTGCCGGTTTCCACGCCGGCGTTGCCTCCGCAGGATGTGAAAGCCTCGATGGCAATGACGAATTCACGGAGAGTCGCAAGATGAAGAACAAGGACTTGCTCGTACACCTGAAGAATCGCCGCGCAGAAACTCTTTCTTCTCTGGTCGCTGAAGAACTCGAACGGATGATCATCAGGGGAGAATTACAGGCCGGAGATCGCATCAATGAGAGCGCACTCGCTCAGGTTTTCAGCATTAGCCGCGGACCGATACGGGAAGCGTGCCGGAGTCTGGAAAAAAGCAACTTGGTCAGGGTCGTGACGAATCGTGGTGTATTCGTGAAAGAAATGAGCGTGGCTCAAGCAGCAGAGATTTATGACGTGCGCGCTCATCTCTTCGGCCTGGCGGGCCGGCTGGCTGCAAGTCGTGTCACTTTACGAGACGTCTCAGAGCTTCGTGGGATGGTGGCGGAGATGGGGGAAGCGAGGGATATAGATTCTTATTATCCGTTAAACGTAGCTTTCCATGCTCGCCTCGTTGAGTTGTCTGGCAACAGCCGTGTCGCAGAGCTCTACTACGCTTTGGGCAAGGAGCTTCACCTTTTCCGCCGCCGTGGCCTCGTCGGCGGTGACGCAATAGTTTTGTCAAACCAAGAACATATGCGAATTGTCGAAGCATTGCGCGACCACAACGGTGATTTAACTGAACGCACCATGACGGACCACATTCTGGCTGGAAAAACGAGATTGCTGGAAAGAGTGAAAGCACAAGGTGCCGAAGTTTCGGAACCGGGCCTGCGTACCAGTAAGGAGAACGAGTGAAGATCAGAGAGATACGCGCCAGCGTACATTCTTCCACTATTGCGATCCCGCTGCTTGACGGGAAGGTCGAGGGTTATGGGCGCGAAGAGCAGAAAGAATTTGTGTTTTGCGAAGTTGAAACGGATGACGGGCTCTCAGGTATTGCGGTCACCGGGCATTTCCTGGCTCGTTCTGTCGTTGTCGCGCTGAAATCTTACCTATTACCTGTCGTGCGCGGTATGGATGTGCGGGATATCGAGGCCATCCATCAGAAAATTTTGTCCAAGCTAAACCCGCGAGCAATGACCGGAGTCATTTCCAGTGCCTTATCGTGCCTCGACATTGCTCTCTGGGACATTCAAGGCAAGGCGGCAGGCCGGTCGATTGCCGGCCTGCTGGGGAATGCACGGACTACGTTACCGGCTTATGTGACGTTTGGTTTTCCTCAATACAATCGCGAACAGTTAGTCGAAGCTGCGAAGCTGCAAGTCTCTAAAGGCTTCTCTGCAATGAAACTCATCGTCGCGGTGGACAAAAAAGGCTGGCGCGAGGATGCCATTCGCGTTCGCAAAGTTCGCGACGCCGTGGGTCCTGACGTTGATCTCATGATCGATGCCAATTATTTGTTCAACCCGGTGGAAGCCAAACTCCTTTGCCGTGCAATTGAAGACTGCGACATCACCTGGTTTGAGGAGCCTTTGCACCAAAACGATGCGCGGGCGCTCGCCGACCTGCGCGCGCATACCAAAATACCGATTGCCGCGGGACAGATGGAGGGCCATCGTTGGCGCCTTCGCGAACTTGTAGAAAAGCACGCGGTAGACATTTTGCAGCCCAACTGCTGCTTTTGCGGTGGATATACCGAAGCGCGCAAGGCCGGTCATTTAGCTCAAATTTACAACCTGCCGATCGCCAACGGCGGCGGCTGGCCTCTTTTTAATATGCACACTTTTGCCGGCCTGATGAACGGTTGGATTGTGGAGTGGCATTTGGGCATGGTTCAGGTGGGCCAGATGCTTTTCGTAAATCCCCCGGAGCCGAAAAACGGAATATTGACGATACCTGACGCGCCTGGTCTCGGGCTAACTCTCAACCGCGACGCGCTGCGGAAGAGCGAAGTGGCCGAATGAAGATTCTCGATATTCGCGAAACAGTTGTTCCCATCAAATCAAATATCCGAAATTCGTACATCGACTTCAGTCAGATGACCGTGAGCGTTTTAGCACTAATCACGGATGTCATCCGTGATGGCAGGCCTGTTGTCGGGTATGGCTTCAATTCTAACGGTCGATACGCACCGAGCGGCCTCTTACGTGATCGCTTTATCCCGAGGGTGAAGGCTGCCGAGCCCGCCAGTATTCTCGACAACACCGGCGATAATTTCGATCCGTTTAAGATTTGGAACGTCCTGATGCGGAATGAGAAACCAGGAGGACATGGAGAAAGGTCAGTAGCGGTCGGGGTATTCGACATGGCGATATGGGATGCCGTGGCGAAGATCGCCGGGGCGCCGCTTTATCGTCTACTTGCCGATCGTTTCAGGGGTGGCGCCGTTGACGCAAAAGTCTTCGTTTATGCGGCCGGCGGCTACTACTACCCGGAGAAGGGTCTGTCGGGCTTACAACAGGAGATGCAAAGCTATCTTGACCTCGGTTATTCCTTAGTGAAGATCAAGATCGGCGGAGCTTCGCTAGCCGAAGACTTAAGTCGCATCGAAACTGTATTGAAAATCCTAAAGCGTGGGGATCAGTTGGCAGTGGACGCTAATGGTCGTTTCGACCTCGAGACGGCGATTGCTTACGCGCACGCTCTTGAACCATACGGGCTACGCTGGTACGAGGAAGCCGGCGATCCGCTCGATTATGAAGTGCAAGCCAAACTTGCTGGCCAATATCAAGCTCCCATGGCTACCGGCGAGAATCTCTTTTCCGTTCAGGACGCACGCAATCTGATCCGCTATGCGGGCATGCGCAGCGACCGCGACGTTCTGCAGTTTGATTGCGCACTCAGCTACGGCCTGGTCGAATATATGCGGATATTGGACATGTTGAAAGAGTACGGATGGTCGGCGCGTCGTTGCATTCCACACGGCGGCCATCAATTATCGCTGCATATAGCCGCTGGCTTGGGACTTGGAGGAAATGAATCCTATCCTGGCATCTTTCAACCGTTCGGTGGATTCGCGGATGACACGCCTATTGAAGATAGTCGCGTTTCGTTGCCGGATATTCCCGGAATTGGATTCGAATCAAAGAAAGAACTGTTCCGGCTATTAAAGACACTTTCCGATAGTTAGAGGCTGCACTATCGAGAGGAAAATCTTGGCAACAGAAACCCACGAGACTCCAGCCGACAAAACCTGGCGACGCAATACTATTACTCTTCAAGTCTTCGTGGCTATCGCCGCTGCCATAGTGCTGGGCATTCTCGATCCCAAACTTGCCCTGAAAATGAAGCCGCTTGGTGATCTCTTCATCAAGCTTATTCGCATGGCCGTTGCTCCCATCGTATTTCTCTGCGTTTCAACAGGAGTTGCGCACATCGGCGACCTTCGCAAGGTGGGGCGCATCGGTCTCAAGGCTCTGATCTATTTTGAATTGGTGACGACGCTCGCTCTCGCTATCGGTCTCGCGTCCGTCACGATTTTCAAACCTGGGGTTGGCGTTACCGCTCTGCCGTCAGCCTCTGCCGCGGGAGACTACGCGGCCTACGCTAACAAGGGGAAGGAGTTTTCATTTCTCGACTTTGTTATGGGTACCGTTCCCGACAACTTTTTTGGGGCTTTTGTAAAAGGTGATTTGCTCCAGGTAGTGGTGATCGCCTTGTTAGTCGGCATGGTCCTAATCGCCATGGGCAGTCGCGGTCATCCGGTTGTGCGCGCCTTGGACAGCGCGATGAACGTATTTTTTGGAATGATTAAAATCATAATGCGCGTCGCGCCCATAGGAGCCTTCGGAGCGATGGCGTTCACGGTCGGGAAATTTGGCACTAGCGCCTTGTTCGCGTTGTCGAAGCTTGTCCTGGTCACCTATTTCACAGAAGCATTTTATGTCTTCGTTGTTGTAGGACTTATAGCTCATTTCTTTGGTTTTAGCCTGATTCGCTTCATTAAATATATTCGTGACGAAATCCTTCTGGTTATCGGCACATCCTCATCCGAGAGCGTTCTGCCTCAACTGATGCAAAAACTTGAGCGATTCGGGGCCTCCCGTTCCGTAGTCGATTTGGTTTTGCCGACGGGGTATGCATTCAATCTGGGTGGCTTGGCCTTGTCGTTGCCAATCAGTACTGTTTTTATTGCCCAGGTCTATCACGTTCAGCTGGGCTTCACGCGCCTCTTAGCCCTGGTGGCCATCATGCTAGTAACGTCGAAGGGAGCCGCCGGTGTCACTGGAGCTGCTTTTATAGTTTTGGCAACGACCGTGGGTGCATCGGGAATTCTTCCGCTAGAGGGACTTGCGCTGGTATTTGCCGTCGATACTTTCCTATCGATGGCGCGAGCACTCGCAAATGTTATTGGAAACGGAGTCGCCACGATTGTGGTTGCAAAGTTGGAACATGAGTTTAATCCGGAACGCGCTGCGGTAGCCGTTTCCCAATAGCTCGCAATATAATTTCGCGGGCTAAGGACAAAAAGGGGCGAAAAAACCACGATGGGTGAGGATCAAAATACGCTGCGAATTGCGGGGAGCAACGAAGACGGCCTTTTGACTCGGCGCAGCTTGTTACAAACCGCGGCTTGGATTCTTCCTGCTGCGGCGTTTCTACCTAGATGGGCTAGCGCCGCGCAAGAAATAAGCCCCGTGATGGCCAAGCTCAGCGAGTACATGGCTGGAGCACGCGACAGTGAGCTGCCAGAAAAAGTTGTCCAAGACGCCAAGTTTCACATCCTCGACACCGTGGCAGCCATGGTTTCGGGATCTGAGTTGCCCCCAGGCCGCGACGCTATCGAATTCGTCCGCACGTATGGCGGAGGCCAAAAGGTCGCCACGGTTGTCGCCTCGAAGACTCTCTGCGGAGCCATGGACGCGGCTTTCGCGAACGGGGAGTTGGCACATGCCGATGAAAGCGATGACGATTACACGTCGGGTGGCGCGCATCCGGGCTGCGCAGTCGTGCCCGCGACACTGGCTCTTGGGGAGCAGTTTCAAATCAGCGGAACGCACTTTCTGCGCGCGGTGACACTTGGTTACGACATTGGAATGAGGGCTTACAAGACCTTAAAAGGAGGGGTTCTAACCGAAACTCATAACTTAGTGGGGACGATGGGAGCAGCGGCGGCCAGCGGGTGCGTCGCGGGTCTAGATGTTCAGCAAATGCGCTGGTTGCTCGACTACGCGACGCAACAGGCCGGAGCTGGAATTGGTACGTGGCGGGACGATATTGAGCATATTGAAAAGGCTTTTCTCTTTGGTGCAATGGGAGCGCGCAACGGGGTTACCGCTGCGCTGGTGGTGCGGTCGGGATGGACTGGCATGAACGACGTTCTGGCCGGTCCACAAAATTTCGTCAAATCCTACGCGGCTAAAGCCGATCCGGCCAAACTGATCGAAGATCTCGGTAAGCGCTACGAAGTGTCGCTGACGAGTATCAAGAGTTGGACCACTGGAGGACCCATTCTGTCGATACTCGATGCCATCGTGAACTTAAGAAAGCAGCGGCCATTTGAGGCGAACGATGTACGACGTGTCGTCGTACGTTCGGCCACCAGCCAGGCTGAGCGCGTCAACAACCGCGAAATGCCTGACATCAATGTTCAGTACTTGGTTGCGGTGATGATGATCGACAAGACCGTCTCATTCCACGCGGCCCACGACAAAGCACGCATGCAGGATCCGGCGATTCTCCGTGAACGTGCCAAGGTTGAGCTGGTTGGAGACGAGGAACTCGAGAAACTCTTACCGACTCGAGTGGGAGTCGTCGAGGTCGAGCTAAGCGATGGCACCCATTTAAGCGAGCGGGTAGAGAATGCGCGCGGTACTCCAGAGAATCCGATGACCCGAGACGAGGTGGTTGCAAAAGCCCGCGGATTGATGACACCTGTCCTCGGTGCAGCGACAGCGACGAAACTGATCGACCGCTTGCTTGATATTGATAGCGTCAAGAACATACGGGAGCTTCGTCCCGTGTTGCAGCGTGAATAATTTTGGGACTTAACGCCGTTCGTCTCTTCCGATGGAGTGGGTACAATGAGTTCACGGTCCATAGCCTTGCAGGCGCATGCGCACCCAATACCAACCGGCAGGATTCAACGAGCATTCCGGTTCTTAGTTGCAGTCTTGATGTGCGCGGCACCGCCGGTCACTATGGGGCAAGTCTCCGGAGGCAGCATAACTGGAACCGTCAGAGGCGACACAGGTTCCGCAATGCCGGGAGTTCAGATCTCGATAAAAGATGTGACCACTGGGCAGGTCAGAACCGCACTTACCGATACCTCCGGCTCCTACGGCCTTCCGGCACTACCTGTTGGCAACTACGAATTGACGATTTCCGCTCCCGGTTTCGTTACTCAGGTCTTGACCGGCATCACCATATCTGCGGGCACTGAGCGCGTCCTTGATATTCGCATGTGTCCTGGACGTTCGCAGACTGCGGTACGCGCCAACGTTTCGGGCCTACCAGCAAATCAATCGTCCGGTAACGTTGAGAATTCCGTTGTGGAGAATACGCCGCTCAACGGCCGCGATTGGACCCAGCTTGCCACTCTGCAAGCGGGTGTGACCGGCGTTCAAACCGGAAGCTCCAGCGGCGGTGGAAATACCGAACGCGGCTTCGGTGCGCCGATAAGCATCTCGGGCGCTCGACCCGATCAAAACAGCTATCGACTGGACGGAATCAGCATTAACGATTATTCCAATGGTGCTCCCGGCAGCGTGCTTGGCGACAATCTCGGAATCGACGCCGTTGAGCAAGTCTCTGTTCTGGGCAGCAATTATCCCGCGGAGTATGGACGAACTTCAGGCGGCGTGATCAACGCAGTCACTCGTTCCGGAACCAAAGGGTTTCACGGGGACGTCTACGAGTTCTTTCGCAATAGCGCACTGGACGCACGAAACTTTTTTGATGGCAGAATTCCCCCGTTCAAGCGCAATCAATTTGGCGCCTCGGCCGGTGGACCGATCCAGAAGGATCGCATGTTCATTTTCGGAGACTATGAGGGTCTTCGGCAATCACTTGGTGTGACTACGGTAGACACCGTCCCCTCGGCATCTGCACGCGCTGGAAACCTCTCGACCGGAACTGTCACCGTCGATCCCAATGTACTTCGCTTCATTAACACCTTCTATCCGCTGCCGAATGGCCCTCTGCTAGGCGGTGGCGATACTGGGATTTTTTCCTTCGCCGGCCAGCAGATTACTAATGAAAACTATTTTACGGTCAAAGTCGATCGTAAGCTTTCCGATAAAGACACGCTCTCTGGCACCTACATGCGCGATAACTCTAAAACCGTCCAGCCCGACAATTTCAACGAGCTACTTTCCAATGTTGTTTCGCGCCGTCAGGTCGTAACTCTTCATGCTCAGCACCTCTTTAGTGCCACCTTACTCACCGCTCGCCTGGGTTTTAGCCGCTCCGTTGGCATCACTGGGGGGTTAACCAAGATCTTGGATTCGAACATGCTTGACGCCTCTTTCGCATTTGTGCCAGGAGGCTTGGCCGGTGAAATACGAGCGATACCAGGCGTGACCAATTTCTCCGGCGCTCCCACCAAGGCGGGAGTACTCCTCTCCGAGAAGTCTCTTGCCTGGAATTCGTTTCAAGGTGGTGACGACGTTTTTCTTGCCCGCGGCATCCACAGCCTACGGTTTGGCGTGGTCGTCGAACGCATGCAAGACAACCAGCTATCGCTTCCCGCCGTAAACGGGCGTTTTCGTTTTGATTCGTTGCAAAACTTTCTGACCAATCGGCCATTAGTATTCCAGGGAGCCACGAATGCTAATGTGCCGGATGTGGGATTGCGTCAGACCTTGTTCGGCGCCTATGCGCAGGATGACGTTCGTCTGCAAAAAAACCTTACCGTGAATCTTGGGTTGCGCTATGAAATGGCCACGGTTCCCACCGAGGCCCATAACCGCATCTCGAACCTGAGGAATGTGACCGATGCGGCGCCTCACATAGGCGCGCCGTTTTTCTCAAACCCGACGCTGCGGAATTTCGAGCCCCGCGTTGGCTTTGCCTGGAATCCGCGAGCAGGGAAGACCCTGTTGCGTGGCGGTTTCGGCATTTTCGATGTGCTGCCGCTACCTTACGAATTTCAATCTTCATTTCAACTTGCCGAACCGTTCGTGAGTTCTGTCTTCGCCAATACACTTCAGCCCGGGATGTTCCCAACCGGAGCTTTTCAAGCCTTCGGTGCCCAAACGAATTTCGGGCTCGGCAGTTTCTATGAATTCCATCCCAAACGCAATTACGTGATGCAGTGGAATTTGGGAATCGCCCGGGAGCTCAGTTCAACGCTTTCCCTGACCGTCGGCTATGTTGGCTCGCGAGGAGTTCACCTTCCATATCGTGTTGACAATATCGATATGGTTCTTCCTACGCTGACTCCGACAGGCTATGTGTTTCCACCGACAGCGACCAGCAGTACGCTGAATCCAAATTTCGGCCGCATCAATTCGACCCTCTGGCAAGCCAGCTCCTTTTATCACGCCCTGCAGGCCGATGTCGCAAAGCGTGTCAGCCATGGAGTCGAGTTGCACGGTGCGTACACGTGGGGCAAGAGTATTGACACGCTATCCGCAACCGCAGCGGACGATGCCTTTCCCAATGGATTATTCAATCAACTTTTCTTTGATCAGCGCACTACGCGCGGGCTCTCCGACTTTAACGTCGCACAAACTCTGGTGTTGAGCTTTACCTGGGAATTGCCGAGTGTCGACCGAAATTCGCGAGTCTTCACGTGGGCTGCCAGTGGTTGGCAATTCGGCGGCCTCTACAAAGCGAGCTCCGGCCAGCCTTTCACGCCAATACTGGGCGGTGACCCTGCCGGCATGAAATTGGATGAGACCAGTGAGCTCCCGAACCGCTTGGCCGGACCGGGCTGCAGCACACTTACTAACCCGGGAAATCCCAACCATTACATCAAGACGCAGTGCTTGGCCTTTCCGGGTGCGAATAAATGGGGGAATTTGGGTCGCAACACGCTGATTGGTCCCGGAGTGTGCAAGCTGGATATGTCTGTATTCAAGAACAATCGCATTCGGCGCATCTCGGAAAATTTCAATGCGCAGTTCCGAGCGGAACTCTTCAACGTTCTCAACCGCGCTAACTTCGCCTCGCCAACCGACAATTCGACGGTTTTCGATCAAAGTGGTAATCCCATCTCAAGTGCCGGGCTCATCACGTCCACGCAAACAACTTCTCGTCAGATTCAGTTCGCCCTCAAGTTGATTTGGTGAACTGGTATTTGAGCGTCGGACACTCGTTCGACCGAGGCCCAAAGAAACCTGACTACTTAGCTCGCATGGGCTTCGATGCGGCAACTTAAAAAACGGGGTGAAGCGAAATACTGATTCGACCAGAAAGCGGTACTCGATCAGTTCAGGAAAGCGACCAGGATGCGGTCACACACCATGTGAGCAATGATTCTCCGGCATCTCAAGAAGCCCGAATGGCTGTGGCTCTCCGAAAACATTTTCACATCGGCGAACGAATTTACCGAGTTGAAAATCCACCCGCACATTCAGACCAACTTTTCCGACAACTGTGATCCGAGGGTTTCGCTTGTTGTATGCCAAGGCGCGGAAACCGTCGTGTTTTAGTTCGAACAGGAAATCGGGATGGTCGAACGGCTGACGGACGAGGGTTAGTTGAGCGGTCTCCATTTGTGGCGGGCGCATA